>VSSL01000195.1_pt1 | contig 17021 bp, 16 predicted proteins | sample 4557531 | NCBI WGS metagenome assembly VSSL01 (sample SAMN10986726, study PRJNA523729) | hot springs metagenome | isolation source: hot springs | place: India:Timba, Gujarat | collected 2018-05-31 | reverse complement strand
GGGCGAAGCCAGAAAATCGAAGCGGAAGCGGGTGTTCGACGTAGGAGGAATAGCCTTCGGCAGAGCGGAGAGAATATACTCCCGCGCTGCCTGGACATCCTGCCCCACCTCTTGCATGAAAGGCGCGCAGCGCTGCAGCTCCTCGTCTAGGGCCGCCACATCCAAGTTGGCAATCACGTACTCCATCTCTTTCTTGGTGAATTTCACCTCGGCCGGCCCACGACGCGCCACCGCAATCACCTCATCCACCTTGAGATCGCGGATCACCCAATGGGCGATGTCCATCATCACGTTGCCCACCCCCACGAGGGCCACACGCTTGCCAATGGGGTATTCACGGGTGCTAAAGGGGGGCAATTTGTTGTAATGGTATACCAGGTCCTTGGCATGATACACCCCATTCAGGTCCTCGCCGGGCAAGCCCAACCATTTAGTCCCTTGGGCACCTACGGTCACCATGACCGCTTGAAAGCCCATCTGACGGATTTCGTCCAAAGTAATATCCCCTTGCTTGCCCACGGTGACATAACCATAGTACTCGATCTGCGGCATGGCCAAAATCTGGCGGAATTGCTTGCGCAGACCGTCTTTCATCTTTACTTTGTCATAATAAATGCCATACTCTGCCAGCCCACCCGGTTTGATATCGCGGTTGATCAGGGCTACCCTAACCCCCGCCAAGGCCAGCTCGCGGGCGCAAAACATCCCCGCCGGCCCGGCGCCGATCACCGCCACCAAATGCTGCTTCCCTGCCATGGGTTCAGATTCCTCCTTTTTTATAACCAATATTCCTGCTCAACGCCTGAGGATCGGCTTCGTCTTGGGAGCTATCCTCACGCATTATAGCAATCTGTGAGATTGCGCACAAGTTACCTAAGACACTTTTGCGCACTAACAAAAATAACCCCCTTTGCCGATGTCTTTTATCCTGGTATAGAAAAGCAACGCTCACCGCTTCTGAGCGGCACTGCACCGCCAGGCAAGGCGCTCTCAAACAGCTGGCGCCTCACGATTAATGCCGCCAAAGCGCGATACAATACCAAAGTGTATCATAGGAGGGTTGTCTGAGGCACGATTACGAGAGAACATACTCTCTTGGGAGATGAGGAACGATGGGATTCCACGGTGGTGGATGGTGGGGACTAATCAACGCCCCTAGCGAACGGCCAAAAGTCACTTGGCCTTTATTGCGTAGGGTATTGGGGTACGCACGCCCCTATCGCGGGCGTATCCTCGCTGTACTGACCTTAATCCTGCTTGGCAGTGCCTTTACCTTGCTCAGCCCGCTCATCCTACGACGCCTGATTGACCACACCCTGCCCCAAAAGGACCTCAGCGAGCTGGCGCTGCTCTCGCTCGCCTTGCTGTTCGTCCCCGCCGCCGGTGGGTGGATCGCCGTGCACCAGCGGCGGCTCACTGCCTCGGTTGGAGAAGGGGTGATCTTCGACCTGCGCTCGGCGCTCTATCACCGTTTGTTGCGCATGTCATTGCGCTTTTTCACCCACACCAAAGTGGGCGAACTGATGAGCCGCCTAAACAACGATGTGGTCGGTGCCCAAAGCGCCGTGAGCAACACCCTGGTGAGCATCGTCACCAATTTAGTCCAGGCGGCTGCAGTGCTCAGCGTGATGGCCAGTCTGGAATGGCGCCTCACAGTGGTCAGCGTGCTCATCATGCCTCTTTTCATCTATGCGGCGCGGCGCATGGGGGAGCGCTTGCGGCAGATCGCCCGCCAGGCGATGGATCTGAATGCTCAGATGAACGCCACCATGAACGAGACGCTCAACATTGGCGGGGCGCTCTTGGTCAAACTCTTCGGGCGCGCTCGCTTGGAAGATGAACGTTTCCGCCAGCGCGCTGCGGCAGTGCGCGAGGTGGGTGTGCATCGCGCTGTGGCCGGGGCCTCCTTCTTCGTTATCGTCGGCCTAATCAGCGCCGTGGGTACCGCCCTGGTTTATGCCATCGGCGGTTATCTGGTGATTCAGAACCAGTTCACCATCGGTACCATCGTTGCTTTCGGAGCCTACCTCACCAGCCTCTATGGCGCGCTACAGGGGTTAGCCAATGCTCCGGTGGAGTTTGCCACCTCGGTAGTCAGCTTCGAGCGCGTTTTTGAGGTTTTGGATTTACCGTACGAAATCGAGGAGAAACCCGATGCCATTGTCCTACCACGGGTCCGTGGTGAATTAGTTTTTGAAGAGGTCACCTTCCGCTACGATATTAGTCGCGTGCCCTTGCTCAGCGAGGTCGAGCGCCATGGCCAACTGCACACCATCTCGGCGGTCCTCTCCGGCGAAGTGCCGCGCAGCAGTGCAGGGAATGGTTACCGCCCCACCCTTTCTCAAGAGACACCCGATGAGGAAGAAAACCATTCCACACCAAGGGACGACAAAGGACGTCATGAGCGAGAGACACTCGCCGCAGAGAGCCAGGCGCGGTTGGCCGCCTTGGAGAACATCTCCTTTCACGTCAAGCCAGGTGAACTGGTAGCTCTCGTTGGACCGAGCGGGGCTGGCAAGACCACCCTCACCTATCTCATTCCCCGTTTATACGATCCAACCAGCGGGCGCATTCTGCTGGATGGCTACGATTTGCGCGAGGTCACCCTCGAATCGCTCAGCTCTCAGATCGGCATGGTTACTCAAGAGACACACCTCTTCCACGACACTATTCGCACTAATCTGCTCTATGCCAAACTCGACGCTTCCCAAGCCGAACTGGAAGAGGCCTGCCGAATTGCCAACCTCCATGATTTCATTAACAGCTTGCCTGACCGTTACGATACCATCGTCGGAGAGCGCGGCTATCGCCTAAGCGGCGGAGAGAAGCAACGCCTAGCATTGGCGCGTGTCATCTTGAAAGACCCGCGCATCCTCGTCCTGGACGAGGCTACCAGTCACCTGGACAGCGAATCGGAAGCTCTCATCCAAGAGGCACTCCAGCGGGTGATGGCGGGACGCACCAGCATCGTCATCGCCCACCGCCTAAGCACCGTTCTGGCCGCTGATCGCATCCTGGTGATGAACCGCGGGCGCATCGTGGAGCAAGGTAACCACGCGGAGCTGCTCGCCCTAGGCGGTCTATATGCCCACCTCTACGAAACGCAATTCAAACACATTGCGCCGCTAGTTTGAGAGGGGCGCCTGCGGGCTGATCGCCTCCCATTCCCCTTCCAACACCTGCGCCCAAGGGATACGCTCCACAGTGGCGTGCAGACTGTGGTCGTCCTCCACCTCCACAAATTTCAAGCGGGCGAAGACACGCTCGGCCACCGAACGCACCGCCTCCAAGGGGAGCAACTCATCCCGCCGCCCCTGGTAGAGGACCGTCGGGGTGGGCACGGCATTCGGAGGCAGGCCGGCAATCTCCGGCCAGATGAGCGCCGGCGCCAGAAGCACCAATCGGCGCACCTGCTGGGGACGCTGGGCGGCCAACAGGGCAGCCATCAGTCCGCCCAAACTGGAGCCGACCATCGTCCAACCCTCTTGCTCACCTATCACTTTCTCCAGTTGCGCCATGCGCTGCTCAAGCGTGCCTTCAAAATCAGGGGCGAGCATCTGGGGATACAACTGGCGCAGCAGCGTGGCTTTATACCCCTGGCTGCTGCCGGCCAAACCATGGATGAAGAGCAAACGTTTTGGATCAAACATGGGTACGCTCCTCGCCTTTATGGTCTCCTTTGGCCTGTAATGCGTTCCCGGAATCACCCAGTGACAGCATTACTTGGGCAATGCGCTCGGCGGCATGGCCATCCCACAACTCAGGCGGTCGAGAATCGGGGCGTCGTTCCAGGTTGAGGGTCTCCACTGCCTGTAGGATCGCTTGGCGCCGGCTGGCCACCAGACGGTTCGTGCCCTCGGTGAGGGTGATCGGGCGCTCCGTGGAAGGCCGCGCGGTGAGGCAAGGCACACCCAAGAAGGTGGTTTCTTCCTGAACTCCGCCCGAATCGGTGAGCACGAAAGCAGCCTTCTCCTCCAAGGCGACGAAGTCTAAGTAGCGCAGCGGCTCCAGTAAATGCACCCCATCGGCTTTCAACCCCCATTGCTCCATGTTCCGACGGGTGCGAGGATGCACGGGAAGATCACCCGCCAACGGCGGCTTAGCTGCTCGAGCGCGGCTAAGATCTCCCCCAGGGTTTCGGGCGCGTCCACGTTCCCCGGCCTGTGCAAGGTTACCAAGACGTACGTGCGCTCCTGCAACCCCAACTCGGCGAGGATGGGACGGGCGCGAGCGCGCGGCAGAAGGCGCACCAAAGTATCAATCATCACATTCCCCACGCGATGGATTTTGTGGGGGGCGATACCTTCGCGCAGTAAATTGGCGTCGCCATCCGCCGAGGGGGTGAAAAGCAAATCGGCGATCTGATCGGTGAGCAGACGGTTGATTTCCTCTGGCATGGTGCGGTCGAAGGAGCGCAGGCCGGCCTCCACATGGGCGACTGGCACCCCTAACTTGGCGCAAACCAGAGCACAGGCCAGTGTGGAGTTGACATCCCCAACCACAAAGACCCAATCGGGGCGCCGTTCCAGCACCAGTGGCTCAAAGGCTAGCAGGATGCGCGCCGTTTGTTCCGCGTGTGTGCCTGAGCCAACTCCCAGATGTTCATCCGCCTCCGGTAGATCGAGGTCCTCGAAGAAGGCTTGGGACATGCGATAATCGTAGTGCTGGCCGGTGTGTACCAACACCTGCTCAAAACGCTCCGGATAGGCCGCCAGCGCCCGCATCACTGCGGCCACCTTCATGAAATTTGGGCGAGCGCCCACCACATGCAACACTCTTAGCAAAAGCAGCCTCCACCGGAGAATGTTTCTTCTCTCGTGGAATGCAGCAACGGCGTAAGGGAGCCCTTCAGCATCCTATCCCAACCAACGTCGTAACCCTAAGAGGAGCAACAGCACACCTGCCCAGGTGCCATAGCCTACCAAAAGTATGGGCACCAGGCGTAAGCCGGCTCGCGCCGCCAACCAAACCGCCACCGCAAAGGCCAGGGTGGGGATAATCCCCAGCACCATGCTGCGGGTGAAGGCCTCAACCACTTGGGGATTACCCTCATTGGAGGCGTAAACAATCCACAACGCCAGAGGGATGGTGAGTGGCATGGTGGCCGTCACCGCGGCGATGGTTTTGCTCTGCTTCTCCACCACCGCCACCAACACAATGACCGCTACCGAGAGCACCACAGGTAACACATCGTTCCATTTAACCACAGCATTGCTCTCCAGGAAGGGAGTCAAACGCCATGCGACCCAAGTATAATCGAATCGCTCTCCCTTTGGCTGGGACGGCCTGAGCAACGCTGGCCGCCAGGCGATTGCCCGCGGCCGCTTCGGCAGTGCACTCCTATGGACGAGAAACCGATCCCCCAACATAGCCTGGTGCTCTACAAAAACGCCCTGCTCGCGTGCTCCAAAGCGGGGAGCAGGTGCTCATTGAACTGACCGATGGTAACCGGGTGAAGGTGCGTCCCAAGGACATCACTTTACTCCACCCTGGCCCCCTGGATAGCTTGGAGGGATTTTCCACCGAGGCTTCCGCCGATGAGCAAGCCGCCGAACTGGCTTGGCAGTTGCTGGTCGAGAGCGGGGAAAGCCTCTCATTGGCCGAGTTGGCCGAACTTGCCTTCGGGAGCTACAGCCCGCGGAGTGCCTGGCAGGTGTGGACCTGGCTCGATAATGGCCTCTATTTTAGTGGCACCCCTCTCGCCATACGGGCGCGTTCCGCCCAACAGGTGCAAGCCGAGCGCGCCGCCCGCCAAGCGTTGCAAGCTGCGCGGGAGGCACAAGCCCGTTTTCTTCAGCGCGCCGCTCGCGGCCAGGTTTCTCTTCCCGAGGATGCTCCTTTCCTGCGCGAAATCGAAGAATTCGCCTTAGGGAAGCGCAAAGATAGTCCCTTACTGCGCCAATTGGGGCGCAGCGAACGAACGGAGAACGCCCACAGCCTACTCCTAGAATGGGGCGTTTGGCCGGCTACCCTCAACCCCTACCCCATTCGCTTAGGATTACCACTGCATCCACCTGAGGCGGAGCTACCTCCCCTACAAGAGGAAGAGCGACTGGATTTGAGCGCGCTGGAGGCCTTCGCCATTGACGAAGCGGATAATCAAGACCCTGACGATGCCCTTTCGTTGATCGCCTGCCGCCTGGACGAGGCAGGAAACTTCCAGGGAGGCGCCCTTTGGGTGCATGTGGCCGATGCTGCCGCGCTGATCCCCCCAGACCACCCGGCCGATGAACAAGCGCGCCAACGCGCCGCCACGCTCTACTTGCCCGAAGGGGCGGTGCCCATGCTCCCACCGCCGGCGGTGGCTTGTCTGGGTTTGGGATTGCAAGAGGTATCCCCTTCGCTTTCCTTCAAGATCGAATTGGATGCCAATGCCCAAATCGTGAACGCTGAGGTTCACCCCGCTTGGGTGCGTGTACAACGCCTCAGTTACCAGGAGGTCGAGGAGCGCCTTGACGACGAACCCTTCCGAAGCCTGTATCGCCTCGCTCAAGAGTATCAGTTACGGCGCACTGCTGCAGGCGCCTACCTGCTCGATCTCCCCGAGGTGATGGTGCGTGTGGTGAATGGACAGGTGGCGATTCGCCCTCTCGCCCGTTTGCGCAGCCGCGACCTGGTGCGCGAGGCCATGATCATGGCCGGCGAAGCCGCTGCGCACATCTGCCTACACAACCGTTTGCCAGCGCCTTTCGTCACCCAAGAGCCTTTTCCCTCGGAGGTCGCCATCCCCAATCTGCCGCTGCTTTCGCTAGCTCAACGCTACGCATTGCGCCGCCTGCTCAAACGCAGCCAGGTGAGCACCGTGCCCCGTTTCCATGCCGGGATCGGGTTGGCGGCCTATTGTCGCGCCACCAGCCCTTTGCGGCGCTATTTGGATTTGGTGTTACACCAGCAACTGCGCGCTTGGTTACGCGGCCAATCCCCCCTTGATGAACAAGCCCTGATCGAACGGCTGGGGCACTCCGAAGCCTTGGTAGGGGTGATCGCCCAGGCGGAAACGCTCTCGCGCCGCCATTGGACTCTGGTCTATCTGCTGCAACACCCCCAATGGGAGGGGGAAGGAGTGATTGTGGAAACCAGCGGCCGCCGTGCCACACTGCTCATCCCCGATTTAGCCCTGGAGGCCACGCTTCAACTTCCCAGGGAAATGCCCCTGGATAGCTGCCTTCGCCTGCGGGTGAACGCAGTCAACCTCCCGGAACTGGAAGCGTATTTCACCGTTCTGGGCGAGTGCCGGCAAAGAGAAGGGGGAGAGCCCGCGTTGTAAATGCCTGTTATTATTAACCACGCTGAGCAAGGAGATTGCCGAAATATGGGCTTGCAAGTCACTCGCTGGTCAAGAGCCAATCCACCCACCGAAGAGGAGCTGCTGCGTCTCTTTCAAGCGGAAGGCCTGAGGCCATACCGTTGGTCAAACGCACCGGCCACAGTCTACCCCGTGCACACCCATCCTTACGACAAGGTGCTTATGGTGGTAGCGGGCTCAATTACCTGGACCTTCCCTCAAAGTGGGGAGACCGTCGAGACCCGCCCCGGCGATCGCCTCGACCTGCCGCGCGACGTGGAACACGCCGCGCAGGTTGGTCCTCAGGGGGTAGTCTGCTTGGAGGCTTGGCGATCGCCGCGATGATGGCCGAGAGGTCGCCAGGGTAGTAACACCCCTAGGCGCGCCACCAGCAGGATGAGGACCAGCAGAGCAAAAGCCAACGGCTGCAGCACATCGCCCTGCAGGCGGAAGATATCTCCCTTGCGCGCCCAGGCGAAATGCAACACCGCAACCGGAGCCGCAATATAGACCAGGCGATGCAGCCGTTTCCAAGCCTTGCCCAAGCGGCGCATCCATACACGAAAAGAAGTGAGCGCCAAAGGGGTGAGAAGAAAGAACGCCGCCGCGCCGGCTATTATGTAGCGCTTCTGAGCCACCTCGGCGCTTAACAAATCCCAACGGAAGCCATAGTCCAGCCCAACGAAGAGGCTCACATGCAAGGTAGCAAAGAAGTACGCATACAGCCCCAACGGCCGGCGTAAGCGGAGGGCGCTCCGCCAACCCCACCATGTGTTGAGAGGGGTACACGCCAGAGAGGCCACCAGATAGGATAAGGCATAGAAACCGCTGCGTTGCATGGCCGCCTGCAGCGGGTTCACCGTGAGGTTACCCGTCCAAGCCCCCCAAGCCAAATGGGCGATCAGTGCCCAGGCCAGCCCATGCACCACCAGGAGCGCCTCCCGCCCCCGCAACTGGGAGCGCCACTCTCTCCATTGGGCGAATCTCATGGATACCCCCGCTAATAATTGCGCTGCAGATCAAGCCCCTGGTAAAGATGGGCTACCTGCTCGGCGTAGCCGTTGAACAACAAGGTGGGGCGGCGGCCGGCCTCCCCAATGCGCCGCTCGCTGGCCTGCGACCAGCGCGGATGCGGCACCTGTGGGTTAACATTGGCGTAGAAGCCGTACTCTTGGGGGGCTACCGTAGACCAAAAGGTGGAGGGTTGTTCAGCCATCACCTCGATGCGCACAATGGCTTTCAGACTCTTGAAGCCGTACTTCCACGGCACGACCAATCGCACAGGGGCGCCGTTTTGGGGCGGCAACGCCTTGCCATAAAGGCCGGTGGCTAGGATGGTCAAATCGTGCATGGCCTCGGCCATGGTCAGGCCTTCTTGATAAGGCCAGGGGAAGAGGCGGGAGCGTTGGCCGGGCATCTGTTGGGGATCGAGGAGCGACTCAAAGCGCACATAACGAGCACTGCTCAAGGGTTCTACTTCTTTGAGCAAATCGGCCAGGCGAAAACCCACCCAAGGGATGACCATAGACCACCCCTCCACACAGCGCAGACGGTAGATGCGCTCCTCTTGGGGGAACTTCTTGAGCAGATCCTCCAACCCGAAGGTCCTTGGGCGTTGGACGAGCCCATAGACTTCCACCTCCCAAGGAGAGGTGCGAAAATCCTTGGCCAGGCGTGCCACAGCCACTTTATCGGTGGTGAACTCGTAATAGTTGTTGTAGTTGGTGATCTCCTCGTAGGTGTTCACAGGATCGCCCAACTCGTCTCGCTCGGCCCCCACACGCAGACCTTCTGGGGTAGGGCGTAGTGAATCCCTGGTCAGTGCCGGAGCACAGGCCGCCAAAAGCGCTGCCGCGCCGATCCCGCCGAGAACTTTGATGAACTCGCGACGGTTGAGATAGAGATGCTCCGGGGTGATCTCCGAAGAAGGGATCTCTTGACAAAAGCGCAAACGTAACACGCAAACCTCCAAAATCTATACCGCGAAACAACTTATAACCAAGGGCAAAGAGCACTCAACCTCGCCTGTGGCGACTCACGAAGAAGGTTTCCACCGCCCAATCTACCACCGCGGGGAACAGGGCATTAACTGCAACCGTGAAGTTCATCACCCAAGGGAGGATCACCTCCCGTCGCGGGCGGCGGATTACTCCGAGCACAGCGCGCGCCACATCATCCGCTTTCAGAGTCAAACGCCTTGGGGTGCTTACCGCCGGTCGCTCCCCAACAAAGGCACGCCTCCCGAATTCGGTGGCTGTGCCGGCGGGGGAAATCACCGAAACGCGAATCCCATACTTGCGCACCTCACGGCGCAGGGCTTCGCTAAAGCCGCGCACCCCGAATTTTGTGGCCGCATACACGCTGTACATCGGCGGAGCCACATGGCCGGCCACCGAAGAGATTTGCACGATGTGCCCTCTGCGGCGTGCTATCATCGCCGGCAGCAAGGCCTGCGTCATCCAGATCAACCCCAGTAGGTTGAGTTGAACCTGCCCCTGTATATCCGCCAGCGGATCGAGATCCTCTAGCCAGGTGAGGCGCCCAAAGCCGGCGTTGTTCACCAAAACGTCCACATAACCGAAACGCTCCAGGGTGTGGGAAGCAACTCGTTGCACCTCCTCCAAGCGGCTTAGGTCGGCCACAATCGCTAAGGCCTCGCCCCCTTGGGCTTCGATCTCCGTGGCCAGGGCTTGCAAACGCTCCGCGCGGCGCGCTACCAAGACCACCCGAAAGCCGTGCTTGGCCAAAAGACGCGCGGTTGCCTCGCCAATGCCAGACGAAGCGCCCGTGACCAAGGCGACCGCTTTTTCGGAGGTACGTTCCCTATCGGTCACAGTGTTCATAACCTCTTCTAACCCTGCTTTCTTCCCAGTATGCGAACTTTTACCATTTTCTGCCGCGAAAGAATGCGCTATTTATAGCCCAAATACTCCACCAAGTCAACCACCAGGAAGGAAGTGTCTTTGATTGAAAGACGCGTTGCCCCTACCCAACCGTCTTTTCATGGATCCACCCCCATCGCCTTACCGTCACCATGCCTTTCTTAGATTGTAGGTGGAGCGATGTTATAATCTTTTCGAGCCGGGAGGAAGGTATCATGGATGAAGTGAGAGCCTTTGGTGGCGAAGTGGTCTGGCAGCCCGATGCCGATACTATAGCCAGAGCTCACCTCACCGCCTTCATGCACCGTTTTGGACTGGGCAGCTTTCCCGAACTGCTCGAACGTTCTACTCAGGATATTGCCTGGTTCACGGAAGCCGTGCTCCAGTATCTGGATATCCGTTTCGCACATCCCTACGAGCAAGTTGTGGACCTATCGCGGGGCTTCGCCTGGCCGCGCTGGTGCGTGGGCGGCAAGTTGAACATCGCCTACAACTGCCTGGATAAATTTCTCACCACCCCTACCGCCGAGCAACCGGCGCTGATTTGGGAAGGTGAGGAAGGAGAAGTCCGCACCCTCACCTATCGAGCGCTCTACCAAGAGGTGTGCCGCTGCGCCGCCGGCTTGCGCGCCTTGGGCCTGGGCAAAGGGGACCCTATTGGCCTCTACCTGCCTATGACGCCGGAAATTGTGATTGCCTTGTTGGCCATCGCCCGCATTGGCGGAGTAATCCTGCCCCTCTTTTCCGGTTTCGGGAGTGAGGCCATTGCCCAGCGTTTGGCAGATGCGCAAGCCAAAGCGCTCATCACCGCCGATGGTCAATATCGCCGGGGCAAAGTGGTGCCCATGAAGCCAGTGGCCGACGAAGCCGTCCGTAGCGTGCCTACTTTGCGCCACATGGTGGTGCTGCGCCGCGTGGGGCTAGATGTTCCCATGCAGGCCGGCCGCGACCACTGGTGGCACACCTGGCTGGCAGACCGCCTTGAGGACGCCTCCCTGGAAGTGACCGATGCCGAAGACACCCTGATGATCATTTACACCTCCGGCACAACCGGTCGCCCCAAAGGGGCAGTGCACACCCATTGCGGCTTTCCCGTCAAATCCGCTCAGGATATGGCCTTTGGCACCGATGTCCACCCTGGCGAGATCATCTACTGGGTCACGGATATGGGCTGGATGATGGGCCCCTGGCTGGTCTTTGGGGCGCTGTTGCTTGGGAGCACCTTCTTGCTCTACGATGGCGCCCCAGATTACCCGGCACCAGACCGTCTGTGGGCGCTGGTGGAGCGCCATCGCGTGACCACCTTAGGCGTTTCCCCCACTTTGGTACGCGCCCTCATCCCCCATGGCGAAGCCCCCTTTCGCCAGCATGACCTGTCCTCGCTGCGCTTCTTTGGCTCCACTGGCGAGCCGTGGAACCCCGATCCCTGGCTTTGGCTTTTCGAGAAGGTGGGTGAGGGGCGCCGCCCAATCATCAACTATTCCGGTGGCACGGAAATATCCGGCGGTATCCTCATGGGCAACCCCCTCCTGCCGCTCAAGCCGTGCGCCTTCTCGGCCCCCTGCCCTGGTATGGCCGCCGATGTGTTCGACGAAAACGGCCATCCGTTGCGCGGCGAAGTGGGCGAATTGGTGATCAAAGCTCCTTGGATCGGCATGACCCGTGGCTTCTGGCGAGACCCCCAACGCTACCTGGAGACTTATTGGTCGCGCTGGCCAAACGTTTGGGTGCACGGCGACTTCGCCCTCGTGGACCACGACGGCCTGTGGTATATCCTTGGCCGCTCCGACGATACGCTGAAGGTAGGGGGGAAACGCCTTGGGCCTGCAGAGGTTGAATCCATCCTGGTCAGTCACCCCTTAGTGGTAGAAGCTGCCGTAATCGGCATCCCAGACGAGATCAAAGGGAATGCCATTGTAGCCTTCTGTGTGCTCGCCCAGGAAGCCGCAGATATCGAATCCCTGCGGCGCGACCTCCACGACCTTGTCGCCCGCGCTTTGGGCAAACCCCTCGCCCCGCGCGAGATTCGCTTCGTGAACGATCTGCCCAAAACGCGCAACGCCAAGGTGATGCGCCGAATGATCCGCGCCGCCTATTTAGGCCTCGACCCAGGCGATACCTCTTCCCTAGTTAACCCCGAAGCCGTGGAGGCCATTCGCTTGGCGCGTTGAGCATGATACTCGTCACCGGTGGCACTGGGTTCATCGGCAGAGCCCTTATTCGGCGGTTGGTCGAGGCCGGCTACCCGGTGCGGGCGCTGATCCGCCCTTCCCCGCGCAGCCCACGCCTGCCATCCGGCCTGCCCCTCGAGGTGGCTGTAAGCAGCTTGAGCGAAGCGCGCGGCCTGCGCGCGGCCATGGTGGATGTGGACGTCGTCTACCACCTGGTGAGCGGCGAATGGAAAGGCCCCCAAGCCGACCTGTTTCAGATTGACATCCAAGGGACGCGAGCCGTGCTGGAGAGCGCTGCAGAAGCCGGTGTCAAGCGCTTCTTCTACCTCAGCCACCTCGGCGCCGATCGCGCTTCGGCCTTTCCGGTGCTTAAGTCGAAAGGCATCGTGGAGGAGTTAGTTCGCCGCAGCCCGTTGAACTCCACCATTCTGCGCTCGGCCATCGTCTACGGAGCGAACGACCATTTCACCCACGGCTTGGCACGCTTGCTTGGAGCATTACCTTTCTTCTTTCTACCTGGCAACGGCAAGGTCTTGCTCCAACCGCTTTGGGTGGAAGATTTGGCCACAGCGCTTGTCTGGGCCTTGGAGAACCCCGAATTGGAACAGCGCACGGTGGAGATTGGAGGCCCGGAATACCTCTCCTTCCAGTCCATCATCACACTGGTCATGCAGGAGAGTGGGCTGCAGCGTCCCATAATCCCCCTGCCTATCCCCTACCTGCGCATCGCTACACTGTTCATCGAAACGCTCTTCCCCAACTTCCCGGTCTCTATTTACTGGTTGGATTACCTGGCCGTCAACCGCACCACCGCCCTGGATACCTTGCCGCGCCTATTCAACCTGATGCCTGCTCGCATGTCTCAACGCCTGGCCTACCTGCGGGGGCGCAAATGGCGGGCCTCGTTTTTCCGCGTCTTACGGGAGCGCCAGGTATGAGTCGCTTCGCCCTACATATCCTGGAGACCCCTGAAGAGCTGCTCGCCGTTGAAGCGCTGCAACGACTGGTTTGGCCGGGCTCGGAGACCGACGTTGTGCCCATGCACATGCTCTTGGCGGCCTGTCATAATGGTGGTTTGGTGATCGGGGCATTCGAGGTCGCAGATCAGACGGAGGACCATGGGCCCGTGGAGGAAGACCTTCAGGCATGGAATCACCCCCCGGCAGGGCCTCTGGTGGGGTTCGTCTTCGGCTTCCCCGGCCTCTACTTCACTCCCGATGGCCCCCGCCCTATGCACTGCTCGCACATGCTCGGTGTTCATCCCGACTATCGGGGGCGCGGTCTCGGCTACCTGCTCAAGCGCGCCCAATGGCAGATGGTGCGCCATCAGGGGCTGGACCGCATCGTGTGGACCTACGACCCGCTTCTCAGTCGCAACGCCCACCTCAACATCGCCCGCCTTGGCGCAGTGTGCAATACCTACATCCGGGAGGCCTATGGCGCCATGCGCGATGAACTGAACGTCGGCCTCCCCTCCGATCGCTTTCGGGTGGATTGGTGGGTGAACTCGGCGCGAGTGGAGCGCCGCCTGAGCCGCCGCTCGCGCCTGCCGCTCGATTTGGCCCACTTCCTCTCGGCAGGTACACCCATCCTCAACCCCACCCTGTTGGGCGACGACGGGTTGGCTCACCCCCCGCCGGAAGACTCGCTGAAGGGGTGGGAGGACCTGATCCAGAACCCTTCCCGCCCGGCGCTGCTGATGGTCGAAATTCCGGCCGACTTTCAGGCGATAAAAAAGGCCAACCCCGATTTGGCCCTGCGCTGGCGCCTACATACCCGCCAACTCTTTGAGGCCCTCTTTGCCTGCGGTTACTTAGTGACCGATTTCGTGCACCTTGCTGGTGCGTACGCCCGCAGTTTCTACGTCCTCAGTCATGGTGAGAGCACCTTTTAGCACCCTACGCCCAGCCCATAAATCGCCAAGGAGGCCGCCGGCGTGAAGATCACCCGTTTCGTCCTTCGTCACCTACGCATGCCCTTGCGTACCCCCTTCGAGACCTCGTTCGGGCGCGCCTCGGCGCGGGAGTGCCTGTTGCTCGAGGCGCACTCCGAGGGGCTGACCGGCTATGGAGAGTGCGTCGCCGATGCCGAACCGGGTTACTCCTACGAGACCACCCAGACCGCCTGGCACATCCTGCGCGATTTTCTCATCCCCGCCGTGCTCGAGCAGGAGATTCCCCATCCCCAAGAGATTCCTCACCGTCTAAGCCATGTGCGCGGTCACCCCATGGCCAAAGCGGCCCTCGAGATGGTCTATTGGGATCTGTGGGGCAAGAGAGAGGAGCGTTCGCTGGCCGAGATACTGGGTGGGAAGCGCTCCCATGTGCCCGTGGGTGTTTCGGTCGGCTTGCAGGAATCGCCCACCGCGCTGGTGAAAACCGTGGCTTCCTACCTCCAACAGGGATACCGCCGGGTTAAGATCAAGATCAAACCAGGGCGCGATATTGAAGAGGCTCAGGCCGTGCGCCGCGCTTTTCCTGATCTGCTGTTGCAAGTGGACGCCAACTCCGCCTACCGCTTGGAAGATGCCCCTCATCTGCGTCGCTTAGATGATCTCAACCTGCTGCTTATTGAACAACCCCTAGCGGAAGACGACCTCTGGGATCACCGCGCCTTACAGGAACAACTGCGCACCCCTCTCTGCTTGGACGAGAGCATTCTCAGCGCCCGCCACGCCCGTCAGGCGCTAGAGATGGGGGCATGCCGCATCATCAACTTGAAAATGGGGCGCGTGGGCGGGTTGAGTGAGGCCCTGGCCATTCACCAACTTTGCCGAGAGCGGGGAGTGCCGCTATGGTGCGGCGGCATGTTGGAAACCGGCGTGGGACGCGCTGCCAACCTCGCCTTGGCTTCGCTGCCCGGCTTCACCCTGCCGGGGGACATCTCGGCTACCGAACGCTACTACGAACAGGACATCACCCAGGAGCGCTTCACCCTTGAGCCAGATAGCACCATTGCCGTCCCCACCGCCCCAGGGCTAGGGGTGACCCTGGAGAGGCGCGCCCTGGAAAGCTTCACCCTGAACACCCTCACCATACCCTAGCTCATCATACCCTAGTGAAGAACACATCAAAAGGATGCTTCGAGTCATGCCCATTTACGACATCTCCCTCCCCCTTTCGCCTCACTTGCCCACTTGGCCCGGCGACCCTCCCTTGGTCATCGAACGCTTCGCCCAAATGGAGGCCGGGGCGCCGGCCAACGTCAGCCGCATCAGTGCTTCGCTCCACGTGGGCACCCACGTAGACGCCCCTTTTCACTTCCTCGGCGGCCAGGCCCCTACGGTAGATCAACTCCCTCTGCGGGTGCTCAACGGGCGCGCCAGCGTGGTGCACATCCCCGACGAGGTAGACTTAATCACCGCTCAGGTGATCGCCAACCTCCCGTTTCCGCGGCGCACCCGTCGCTTGCTCTTCAAAACCCGCAATTCGGCATTGTGGGAAAAAGGGGTAACGACTTTCCAGGAGGATTTTGTCGCCCTTAGCGCCGATGCCGCCCAGGAGTTGGTGGCCCTGGGCATCCGCCTGGTGGGGGTGGATTACCTATCGGTAGCCCCTTTCCACGACCCCTTGCCTACCCACCAGATTCTGCTGCGCGGCGGGGTGGTTCTTGTGGAGGGGCTGAACCTCTCCGCCGTGCCGGCAGGGCGCTACACACTGCATTGCCTACCCCTCAGGATCGCAGCCGATGGTGCGCCAGCTCGGGCGATCCTCATCGGTCCCTAGCCGCGAGCCTGAACGGGAGGTGACCTCCCAGGGATACTGAATAGATTTTTTGCAATCGCCGGCAACGTTCCCTTGCCACAAGCCGCCGGCTCCAGGAGGAAGCCATGGCATTTACCCTCACTAGCACCGCCTTCAGCGAAGGCAGCCCTATTCCTAAGAGACACACCTGCGATGGGGAAGATCTCTCCCCACCCCTGGCTTGGCAGGATGCGCCAGCCGGCACCCAAAGTTTCGCCCTCATCGCCGACGACCCCGATGCCCCGATGGGCACCTGGGTGCATTGGGTGATGTTCAACATCCCGCCTCATATTACCTCTTTGGTGGAGGGCGCCGGCAATCAAGGCGATTCTCCTCAGCGAGGCATCCAGGGCCTCAATGACTTTCGGCGCCGAGGCTATGGGGGGCCGTGCCCGCCGCGCGGCAAACCACACCGCTATTACTTCAAACTCTACGCTCTGGATACGACCCTGGATTTAAGACCCGGCGCCAGCAAAGCCGATGTGGAAAGGGCGATGCGCGGCCACATCCTTGCCACAGCGCAAGTGATGGGCACCTACCAACGCTACTAGCCCTGGCGCCACGCCCCCCACACCGCTGGCGGCCTCACCCCAAGAGGGTGTAGCCGCCATCCACCACAATCACCTGGCCTCGGATCATTCTAGCCGCCGGGCTGCACAGAAACGCCACCACCTGGGCTATCTCTTCGGGAGTCACCAGGCGGCCGGCTGGCGTGCGCCGGGCGACGCTTTCAATAATTTGCTCATCCTGACGCAGGGCGTCGAAGTGACGCAACGCCTCGGTGAGCACCACCCCTGGCGAAACAGCGTTTACCACGATGTTCTTCGGGGCCAGTTCCACGGCCAGATAGCGGGTGAGCGCCTCCAGAGCCGCTTTGCTTGCCCCCACCACCACATAGTTGGGCAGGACGCGGGTCGAGCCGGGACTGGTGATGGCGACG
>VSSL01000194.1_pt1 | contig 17027 bp, 15 predicted proteins | sample 4557531 | NCBI WGS metagenome assembly VSSL01 (sample SAMN10986726, study PRJNA523729) | hot springs metagenome | isolation source: hot springs | place: India:Timba, Gujarat | collected 2018-05-31 | reverse complement strand
CCAATTATCGTAACCTATCCTATCAGTGTTGTCTTTGCTGAACAAATGCTGAAAGAAGGTATCAGAAAGAAAAAAGAAGATCCTTACATTTCTAAAATTAATCTTATGAGGCATTTGGCTAGTGTAACTATAAAATCTTTAAACTATATTTTTCTTACTTTTTTTGGTTTGTTTTTCGGGATTTTTGTCAGTGTCATTGCTTTAGGATCTAATGAAGGATACTTTTTACAAGCAGTAAATAATAGTGCTTTATCACAAATTTTATCGATGGGGTTTTTAATATTGTTTAATATTGTAGTTTTTGTACCTATGGTTTCAGCTCTTGTAGGTATATTTCTGGGTAGAGTAGAACCACATGAAATAGTAACTGATCAAAATTTAAGACAACTAGAGCTATGAAGGATTTTCTTAAAGATAATCATAAAATCATACTCAAGGTTATAACAGGGCTAATAGTGTTAGCAAATATATTTTTAATACTTTTTAACTTTTCTTTATTTGAGAAATTTCAAATCAATTATCGGAATGATATAAGGCGCAAAGATTTAGATTATCTAAAAAATGGTATTGAAAAATTCATTAATGAAACTAAGAATTGTCCGAGGACTTCAACACCTGTACCAAATACATATCTTCCAGAATTGGTAATTGACGAAAATAACAATCCAAAAGGTGGGGTATCTATTGCTACTTTAGAAGAAGTAGGGAATTTTGTAGATATTAGTAAAAAGGATCCTAAAGGATCTTCTTATCTAATTGGAGTCGTTCGTAATAATATAATTATTTATACTTTAGACTATGAATTAGAATCAGGTAATAAAACGACGTATTTTAGCTCAATTAGTACCGATTTATGTAATGATATCGTCAAAACCTATGGTCAATAATATCAGCTTGATTTTATAGTACGTCTAGGGTTTCTGGTTTGGGCTTGTTATAGCCTAATAGATTAGCATATCTTTCTGTTGTAGAAATTCTTTTATGTCCGACCATCTTAGAGATAAAAGTATGCTTGTCCCTCTAGCCAGGTGATGTGCAATAAATGTATTACGTAAGTCATTTACTGTGGCATCTTCAATTCCGGCCTTTCTAAATGCTCTGTCTAGGTAAAATCTGACGTTTCTTATTAGCATTGGTTTACCGGATTTAGTAAGAAATATATGTCTACTACCTTCATGTTGTGGTCTTATCTTTAAATAGTCTACAAGAGCATTCGATGCGGCTTCGTTTAATAAAATTTCTCTATCAGGTGTCGATTCATAGGCCTGTATTTTCAAGCGTACAGGAACTCCGTTTTCATATATAATGTCATCGAGAGTTAGCCTACATAATTCACCTATTTTCATACCGGTTTGTAGTAGTAATTCTACTATTGAATATAGTCTTTGATCTTTTCTACACGTATCTCGTAGTGCTTTATATTCTTGAGTTGTTAAGACTCGGGGTAAGCGTGATTCGAACTTTGGATGTGGAATAGAACTTGCGGGATTTGCGTCTATGTATTTCGATTCTAATGCAAATCTTGAAAAAGTACGAATACTATTAAGTTTACGGGATATACTTTTCATTGTATATCCTTTTTCCTTAAGATCTTCTATAAAAGCTTTAATGTCTTCGGTATCAATTTCATTGAGCTTTTTATTTCTAACATTTGTACAAAAGTCAAGATATTGTTCGATATCCTTTTTATAAGCAATAACAGTATATATCGACTTATCTTCTTCTTTGAGTTTATTTTCAAATAACTGAATTATGTGTTGCATACTTATAACAATTACCTATAAATTCAATACCTAGACATATTCTACAATATATTACAGTTTATTCAAGTTCATTAAATGTATCAGATAAATAATTAGTGAATTTAGGAAAAAACAAAAACCCCCTCTCTTGGAGGGAGTTTTTATTAGATTATATTAGACTGATAAATCTGAATAGTCCGAGATTAGTTGAGTTCGCAACCATTGCCACTGCATGCTACAACTTGCTTTTGTTCTGTAGAATCATCTTTTTCGTATACGGTTATTAGTGAAAAATCTATTTTTGGGAAGTTTGCTGAAAGACGATTATATGTTGCTTCATCGATTTCTTCATAAGGAGCAAGTTGATACACATGATTTGATTTTGGCAGGAATGCTATACCACCCACTAGATCCCAATTTTTATAAACCCAATTGCCAACTTCTACCCACTCATCATCTGCGACATAAATAGTTACCGAGGGGTTGTGTTCTGAATAATGTATTTTTACTGTTTTCCAATATTCTAATTGCTCTATAGCTGTAATGTCATTACGGCAAATTGCATTCTCTGGTGATTTAACCGGAAATTCAAGTACCCAGGTATTTGCATTTTCTGGTGATTGGCCTACTTCTGGCTGGTAAGACACTCCTTGATCCCTCATAAGTTTAAATAAAGGATCATTTGCCGCTATACGTACTCTACGAATGTAATACGGGGCATAGCGTGGATGTAGACCGCTAGCACTGTCGACTATTTGAGAAACTGTTCCTGATGGTTTGACATTTGTGATTGCAGTTGATGGATTAATTCCAAATCTCTTTGCGTATTCTTTATTGAATTTTATGGATGCTGCCTTGAGCTTTTGTAGAACTTCAGGATTCCGTACTACTGGACAGTCGTAATGACCTGTGATAGATACTCCTAGTAACCTCTCTTTCTCACAGTTTTTTTTCCAATCTTTAGATAAATAACCAAAATCAGTAAGAGTTGATTGATAAGTGCCAAGTAATGTTGCTATACGGATTTTTGCTAGGAGAGTGTCTGCTGTATCTTCCTTTCGTGCAACAACCTCTGTTAAATTACAAAATTGTTTGCTTTGTAGCATGACTTCACCACACGGATTGCAACCCATATTCCAGATTACGGATTCATCTAATATTCGTAAACGTCTCTCTGGCAATGTTTTAAAGAGATTTTCTCTATTAAATATACCTCTTTCGCCAGTACCTGATTTTGCTAGCGATAACCATTCTTCTAAAAACTCTGTAGATGTCGGTTGATGTTCATATACTGCTGAATTATTAGCCATTGCTCGGTATGGGGCTGTTTCCCAGAATCTTCCTACTTTTGCTTCACGCATTGCTGTATCATCAAGATCCGATAATGAAATCAAAGCACTACGTCTTACACCACCGGCGACTACGATTTCTCCGATTTTACATATTATGTCATGAACATCTATTGGGCTTAATCTACGACCCTGATTTGCAAGGATTTTTGATCTTGCAAATTCGAGTAAACTTTTGAGAGGCTCTGGACCCGATGCTCTTCCTCCACTTGTCTTTAAACGAGCTCCATATGGACGGATTTGAGAATAATCAAATTCTATATCATATCCGTGATACCATGCTTGTAAACCTGCTGTTAGGGCATCAGCCCATCCTTCTTTGGAGTCTGGTATCACAAAGGTTGGAAGTTTTTTACCTGTTTGTTTCTTAATTTGTGGTAAAGCTTCTATAAACTTTCGCTCCACTGAAAATCCCACACCACTACCGCACATCAAGATATACATAATTTCAGCAAAATCTGTTAACTGTGTAGGGGCTATGTATGAACAGTTATAGGCACATACATTTGTCCTTTCGACAGCTTTACCAGCGAATTGCATCAAGCGCATAGATGGCATCACATCATGATTTAATATAGCCTGACGTACTTCTTCATACTCGCTATTTGTCAATTTATTCCCTAACTTTGATCTCATGAAATCCATATATCTATCTACTGTTTCTATCCATGACTCTCTGCGTCCTTCTTCTTCTAGCCAACGAGAATATGTCCGGTAATAAACAAATTCAGCTAATTGATTACGGAAGTATATGCTGCTCTTTCTATACAATTCTTCTACTTCTGGTTTCACAAGGCTTTTGAATTCATTGAGTTTTTGTCTTTGGACGCTCTCAACTATTGTCTTTGCTTCATCGGATAAACCGACTGTTGCATTTTTTGTACTGAATGTTGAGTTGTTCATAGTTCTATTTATCTTTATTTAATAACTTTTTGCCACTTTATATCTGAATAGATATATCGTAGTAGTTAACAATATTAAAAACAGAAATTTCGATCAAGAACTTATAATGTATACCTGAACAATATTAAAAATTTTTATGTACATGAATGTAAAAATATGAAAGTCTTGTTGGAACAAGTGTTGAAAATAATGTATCACTTTTGTAGTAAATTATCTTTATACGTAACATTAAATATATCATTAATTTAAATTCCAAGTTTTATAAGCCAAATATATGATGTGGAAAAGTTGTTTATATAGGTAATGAAATCTAATAATGTTAATTTAATAGTTTAAAATGTATTTTTACTTTATAGATGTAACTTTCTTGATTTTTCCTGTAAAAAATAGATGAGCGTCGGTTTATTCATTCATGCAAGAATGAGTTAGTTATTTTTATGCCTTTTTCTCTAGGAGTTTGTCTTGTCGTAGTATTTTTTTGACTATGATATAGATGATGAAAACTATCAATAAATATTCGAGAATGGACTTTACTACCAGGCCAGGTCTGAATTCGATATCAAGTAGTGTAAATGTCCAGTCGCCAATAGATTCTAATTGAGAAAAGAATACTTTTAAAATGACGCTAATAAACGGTGTCAAAAGGCCGTCAACAAGTTGTTTAACTGCATTTTGAGTCGTATTACCTATTACAATACCAATTGCAACGCCAATGATTGCATACTGTTTAACGAAAGTCGCGAAATCAGATATATTAGCTAATTCGGATATGATTTGATTTTTCTCAAAAGGATTTTGTAATAGCGATCCTAGCTTATTTGATATGATATTTTGAGTCTGATTGTTTTCTTGATTTTTGATTTTTTTGTTTTTTTTTCTTACTAGAAGCTGTCATATTGATATTTTATTGATTAATCAAATAATCTAACGTTTTATTGATTTATGCAAGTAGAAAGTCTAAAATAAATTGCTGGGTAGGTAGCTCTAGAAAAGTAAATCGATCCAACAGTGTATTTCTTTCTGTCTCATATAATCTAGTCCCGTGGGATTAGGTTGAGAGACAAGGTAGTGGTAATCGGGATCGAGCACCACTTACATAGGGCCCCTGCCTGGCTTTTCATACTAATCATTATCAATTAATTTAATTCTAGTGTCTTTAACAAATTTTTGTCTCCAATGCTACTTAAATGTAGATTTGGCCTTTTATAAAGCGGGAAGAAAATGTTATTTTGACAATTTTTAAGCCCAATTAATCCTGCTGGTATATACAAATTCACAACCATTGATAAAACTAGAGTTACATCCCAATAACAAAATACGTTATAAATTGTTGCATGTATCTGAGGAATTTTACGATTATGTGGTATATCAGCCTGTATTAAAAAGACTTTTTTTACGCTTCCTGGTAATTGATAATGTTCAAGGTAGGAAAGTATCATATGGCATCCTAAAGAATGACATACTAATATTTCAGGTTGTTCTTGTATTAAAAAATCGTGTAGCTTTTGGAAGTTTTCATCACTTGTAGCCTTGGTTTTATCTTGTCTATATATTTTTTGATAGATGAAAGGGTTAAAACTTTCGAGCATGCCCAGTCTTATAGTATTTTCACACCAAATATAAATTTTTGCCTTATCTTCTTTGATATGCCTTTCAAAGGCTTGGAAATCAAGTTCTGGATTAATTTTATGAAAGGGACTGTCTATATTGGCTCCATAGCCATGAATAAGCACCACTCTAGACATATTATTACGGTCGATGTTTTTATTTATATTTTTACATCTATGGCGCGAGTGACAGGATTCGAACCTGTGACCTAGGCGTTAGGAGTGCCTTGCTCTATCCAGCTGAGCTACACCCGCTTCTTTAACCAAATTATACATCATAATACTAATTAACTCGATACAAGACCTATAATGTGATATAATATATGCATGAACACAACACTGCCCACAAGATTTGAAGTCAATGCTACACGCAAAAAAAAGATAGTAGCACGTAAGATATTTACTCTTGTATTGCTTAATTCTTTATTTATTACTTCTCTAATTGTGATTTTAGTTGTTTATGGTCCTATAATGTGGTATGAGATATTATACGCCTACGATAATGTATTCAATGAAGATTATAAGAAGAGATTGGTCGTAGCAAGTGATATCCCAAAGCTTGTGAAAGATTCAGAAATCCTTTTAAAGCCAGTAAACCCTATTCCTGAGCCTGTAGACCCTGAGTTTTCCGTGATCATTCCCAAAATTAATGTTAATAAAAAAGTTATCAAGGAAGTAGATATAACAGATGAAGTTGCAGTTGCGGAGGCTTTGAAGCATGGAATTGGATGGGCAAAAGGCACTGTCGAGCCAGGCCAGTATGGTAATTCTTTGTTATTTTCACATTCGTCTCGTAATGTCTGGGATATTGCAAGATATAATGCAGAGTTTACATTACTGAATAAACTCGAATTAGATGATATTTTTACCGTTGTATATCAAGGCCGTCAATATGACTTTATTGTATTCGAAAAAACTATTGTTAATCCAGATGACATAAGTTATGTTACAGGAGCTGCTGAAGGTAGGATCGTAACACTTCAAACATGTCATCCACCAGGTTCTAATGCACAAAGATTGATCGTGAGAGGAAGATTGATAGCTATGCAGACATTCTAATTATTAAATATTTCAATTTGAATTAGTAATTTATTTGGATCGTTTGGGTCTGTATTGTATCCAATTTTTGCTAGGAATACATCAAGATTTTCTTTAAATGCAGTTAGAATAGAATCTAATGTAGTGGTTTTCGGTATTTCAATTTGGTTTTCTCCGTTAATATCAGATAATATGAATTTATCCGAATATTCTATAACAAGATTTTGGCTGTAGTTATAGCCTAAAATGGATTTTGGTGTTTCATCATGGTCGATACCGCTGATAGAAAATGAATTATTATCGTTCCTATCTAAGTTATAGTATCGAAATTGATTTGGTGATAAAGAATTATTTGTTAAGATGACTTGATTGTGATTGTCTACATACACTATCTTTTCATTGGGATAAAGATTAAATTTTTTAAGTTCATAATTTGCTAGATTGAAAGTATAAATATTTTTTTCTGTTTGAATGATTATTAAATTCTGTTTCTTCACAAAGTTATAAGCTTTGAGTAAGTTATTGCGTCTTATATTATCAAAATTGGGAATATCTATTTGTTGTACGTTGTTACCGACATATGTGTTTTGTACAAGATCTATGTTTTCAGGACGTATGATGGAGTATACAATAAAATTATCAGCACAAAACTGTATTTCTGTTCTTTCCTCAGGTGAGGTTTGCCTATAAATTATATAAGTCGATGTATTTGATATATTATGAGAAAGAAATTCCTTATTATTTTTTATGATAAAGTAAGCGTTGTCTGGAGACCAATAATATTCGTCATCTTCGTAGGGTACGTAGCCCCTTATATCTGATATTTTTCCATCTTCTTGAATAATGTATATTTTTTCTTTTGGTATAACGATAGCTACATGTGTACCTTGATAGCCAGGTATAATTTTCCTAGGTTTGATATCATTATTGTTGGTTTTAAGTATATTAGTAAGATCAAAAAATTGCTCATTTTTGATATTAGATCGGAAAATTAATCTTGAAATAGAATAGCGATATAAAATTAGCTTTTCATTTTCCATTTTTTCGTAAAAAAATATGTTAGGAGTAGAAGTGGGGTATACAGCAGAAGCATTTATAATTTGTTCTTTAAAATCTATATTTTTAGGGTAGAGAATAGGGTAGTAGAGGGAAACAAAACCTTTTTGGAATTTTACAGTTTTTTCCCAGTATCTATTATCTGCTGTCTTAATATATATCTTAAATGGATTATTTATATCATTGTTTCGTGCGACATTGAGTACTTGAGATGTAGTACCGATTTTTGTGTCGTTGAGATATACATCAAAATTAGAAACATCCCTAAGATGTATATGACCAAATTCTGTCAATTTTGCCGAATTAAAATCTATTCTTAAATTATTCACTGATAAGATAGTAAATGTAAGTAGTGATAAGAATAGAAGAGGCGAAAATAACCATCCTATTTTTCTTGCAATTTTCGTAAGTGTAGTTTCAGGAATTTCACTTTTCATTGTTTCAATTATACGTTAAAGTATTTACGATATAAATGAAGCAAGGATTTAACCGAATAAGTATAATATATTGTTATGAAATATTTTTTGCTCAAAACAGATCCAGATTGCTATTCAATAGATGATTTAGCTAGAGATTTAAAGACTGTTTGGGACGGGGTACATAATTTTCAAGCTATTAATTTTATTAAATCAATGAAGATCGGTGATAAAGTGTTGATTTATCATTCCCAAAAGGATAAAGCGATTGTTGGTATGGGTAGTGTATGTAGCGAACCTTTTGAAAATATTAATGATCCTCGTCCATCATGGGCCGTTGAGATTTGCTTTGATAGGAAATTTCAAAAACCTATTACTCTACAAGAAATTAAATCAAATGTTATATTTAAAGATTTTTTACTAGTGCGTAATCCTCGACTTTCTGTAATGGAAATACCTAAAAATTTGGTACATTTCTTGATTAGAGATTAGACTTGGCAGAATGATATTTTAATCCTTTTTACACCGTTTTCGGTATAGTCTATGTATTTACATTACTCTAGATAATTGATGTATGATTGTGTAGTTAACAAGTATTTGATTCATAAGAGATTGTTATTAATATTTTAATAGACAGATAAGATATTTTAGATTACTTTATGTTTGTTGCACTATTACTGTTCTTTGCTTCGTTAATTGTTGAGCTGTTAATTGTTTTTTTATTTAATCCTATTGATGATAATGGATCGCTGAATTTGACTAATATTTTGATATTTGGTTTGAATACAGGATTATTACTAGGATCTTTATTCGCTTTATTGCAGGTATTGGTTTATGGATATTTATCTATGTATGATGAAATAGCGTCTAAAGTGTATATTCGACGATCGTTTATTTTTGGTATTTTAATTTTTTTATTGGTGTTGTTGAAAGTGTATGGAGTTTTGGATTGGCAAATTGCACTTGCTTTAGTTATAGCTTCGAGTATTTTTGAAATTCTGATTGCACATAAGCGTTAATCTAAGATTTCCAAAATTATAGTAAATATATAGGTTTATTGCTTTATGCTCGTGGTGTGGTACTATCGTATAGGCTTCTTTTACCGAAATCCTCTCTGTTTCAGAGAGGATTTTTTGTTTGATATTTGAATATCATAAAAAAAGTAATATATTTGACATATTCATGATCGTCTACAGACACAATCTTATTTGGAAGCGGATTAGAGCCAAGTTAGGACAGAGTGAGATGGAGACATTCAAGCTTTTAGGGTTATTTATTGTCCTGTTTTTAGTTATTAGTTTTTTTGGGACAAGGATATTGAATACTTTAGAAGAAGGATATCAATATGAGAATAGATTAAGGCTTTTGTATCAGCAGGTAAGTAATCTTGAGAATGAAAATAAAATATTAAAGAAGGAAGCGGAAGCTGTATCTAATGATTCAGAAGTGGAAGTACTGTATAGATCTTTAGGTTATAAAAAGCCTGGAGAGGAAATCTATCTAATCGAAAAACCTAATCCTACTCTAACGCCTACTCCTACTAGTGAGCAAAATAATGAACAAAATTTAGATAGATCAAATTGGCAAACTTGGTTGATGCTATTATTTGGTGAGTAATTTTCTGGTTGTTTATATTTATTTCCTAATAATTTCTTTTTTTATTTCACATTTTTGTAAATTTTATAGAGATCTATGTTTATCAACCAGAATTTTGTTTAATTTTGGCGATAGAAATATAATTGGGTTATGTTAAGCAGAGTAGTTTTTGATATAGAGACAGTAGGGATGGATTTCGATAAAGATCTAGATCAAGTACAGCAAGAGTATCTAATCAAGTACGCAAAAGATGAAGAAGAAATACGTCTAATTAAGGAAGGATTGGGGTTATATCCACTGACAGGTAAAATTGTCACCGTTGCTATGTATAACGTTGATTCAGATAGAGGGGCAGTTTTTTATACTCCGAGTCTTGGCGAATTTGAGAGAAGCGAATTTGAGGAAGAGAAAGTGAAATACTATGCTTGTGATGAGAAAGAAATATTAGAGCATTTTTGGGAGACTATAGTAAAGTACGACAGATATATTACATTTAATGGTAGGGCTTTTGATATTCCGTTTATTCGCATTAGATCAGCTATTTTGGGGGTGAAATGTTCGATCGAACTGATGACACCTAGATTTCGTACTTCGAATGGATTTAATCCACATATAGACCTTTTGGAAGAGTTGACATTTAACGGGACAATTAAAAGATTTAATTTAGATTTCTATTGCAAAGCCTTTGGTATAAAAAGTCCAAAAGAAACAATGTGTGGGTATGATGTCACGAAAATGATAAAAGAGGGCAAGGGACTTGAGGTCGCTCGATATTGTTATGGAGACGCACTAGCAACAGCAGAATTATTTCGAAAGTGGGATGCATCATTTACTGTCAAGTAAGAATAATTTTTAAAAAACTGAATATCTTGTATCATTCTAATCATGGATATTTTGAAAAATATTATAGATTGGGTGTTGGAGATTATCGCTAGGTATGGTTTACTTGGCGTATTTATTGGTTCAGCTTTAGAAGAAATTATCGCTCCTATTCCTTCGCCTCTTGTCATGATGTCGTCAGGTGCAGCTTTATTGGGACAATATAATGATATTTCCGTAGGACTCGTCACTAATATGTTTTTAATTGCTATTATCGGAAGTTTTGGTGCTACTTTAGGATCTTATGTCATTTATACTTTAGGTTATGTAGGGGGTAAGCCCGTGATCGACAAGACTAAAAAGTTGACTGGGGTTAGTTGGGATGATATTCAAAATTTTCAGTCAAAATTAGACGGTACTAAAAAAGATGAACTGACAATAATGCTTTTAAGATCTGTGCCTGTCATGCCGAGTGTGGTGATTGCAGTGTCCTGTGGTGTATTAAGGATACATCCTCTTTCTTATTTCGTTAGTTTTTTTTGTGGAGGATTTGTCAGGAATATAATCTTTCTTATAATTGGCTGGCAGATGGGCTCAGCATATTTACAAGGAGCCGATTCTTTAGAAAGTATTACAAGTATAGTTTCTAAAGCGATAGCCGCTATATTGGTCGCTGTGTTAGTTTATATGTACTGGAGAAGATTTAAATTTAAGACGAAAGGAAAAAGAGTTACAAGGAGATGCGATATCAGGTCGTGATCGATTATTACTATTTGTTATCGTTTGGTATGTCTCGGTCTGGTGTGTCTTCGTATTATTTGGATGGCTGTTTGGAAACTCTCTTCGGAATAATAGCTGGGCCAGGCTATCGTACAATTTAGGACCGATTCTGTATTTCATGCCATTCCTTGGTCCTTTTAGCAGGTCTGCTAGAATTCCGGGGCATTTACGCTCAGCCAGTATTTCTAAGGCATATGCGGCATAGGCCGGAGTGGGCAAATTCAACCCGTTCTGCCGTGTTATATACCAGTACACCAAAGGTAGACGGATGTTCTTCGAATCCGTAGGATTGGGGTCTCTAAGCATACAATAAACGGCCACTTCGATCATTTCCGAAATATATTCCCGCAGCCTAGCATCACTGAATTGTCCAGTAATCCTTTGGCTGAGACTTTCCGCCACTGCTTTCGACTCTGAGTATATACTAGAAATGCCAGGGTCGTATGATGTATTCAGATCGCCTAATTGGCTATCTCCGGTCAGTAAATTAGATATCGTGCACAATATAATTTGCCTCGTGCCGTGCGGTATATATGAAAGCCTATATGTCAGTTGCTCGTAATTCTCTATTAGACCCATTAGAATAGTCGCCAGCGAGTATGGTATGGTATGCCTTAGGGCTATGTTTTCGGCCACCCCCTCCCGGAGTAGGGGCGGTAGGAAAGTTGATTCTGTAGAAGAATAATCATCATCCGGCTTATAAACCTTCGATAGGTAGGCGTGTACCAGTTCGTGAATAATAATGCGGACTACAAAGGGATCCGGATACCTTCTCCGTCTGTCATCTTGTACTAATACGCAACCCGATACAGGATCATATACGCCCGCCGTCTCCTGATCTAGACCATGACCGTTAGCAACGGGGGGATCAACAAATAATACTCTTCCGCAGGTTTGTTCTGGCGGGATTCCGTACCTTGCGAGATGTCTGATTGCCGGGGCCACATATGGATCAATCAGGTCAGGGGACTGGTGGGGTTCGCCCCTCGTATAATTGGTTGTGTCTCTTCGGGTACACCTCGCTTCGAATACTGCTCCATAGCTAATCAACTTGTATTATAATTCATCCTACGGGTGGTCGCATATCTGTCTGATCCGTCGAATGTGAACGAACATAAGCCATATCGCGGATCGAAAATAAGCGATGTGCCGATAAAACCTGTTAATGGCGTCATCGGATCTGGACTTAGTACTAGTATCGTTCACATTTGTATGTTACAAAAATATCACTGGCTGCCAGACTAGGATTCGAACCTAGATACAGGGATCCAGAGTCCCTTGTCCTACCATTAGACGATCTGGCAGTGTCGATAGATTATACCATTAGTCTATGTTGTCTTGCATAGTCTTTTGATTATAAGTGTAGCATGTATTTGTATTTCATTATAGTTGAATATATCAAGCTAATTTTAGTTCTTTTACTTTGTTATTTGCGTCAAAAATTATTGTTAGTTTCGGATTCGACTTATGTTGTGCTACCCATTGTAGGTCTGCTTCTTCTTGGATGACATATCCATGATGAGGCAGATATACTCGCAATGCTAGCTTATGGTCGAATTCAAAAATATTTATCAGTTTTAGAAAGTTATTGATAATTTTTTGAGGCGTTATTTTCAATTCTATTGGCAAACTTTCGAGTAATACATAAGCGAAGCCATCTTTGATTTCAGCACGGAAATAACCTGACATATCAAAATAAGATGCAGCTATCAAACTAATGACATGTCCGATGTAAGGAAATTTGTCAAGTTCGACTACACCGTTGGTAAATAATGTAATGGAATTTTCTATGCCTAGAGTATTTAATTCTTGTGCTTTTTCTATAAGTTTCGGAAGATTTTGTAGTTCAGGATTTGCCCATGCCCATAGCCATGAATTATCAATTTGTGACTCCGTGCCTAATATTTGTATATTGGTTGAAAACCTCTTTTTATTAGATGTTTCCCAGAATTTAATGACACATTTATTCAAATCCATTTCCCATAGATAATTCTGACCTAAGAATTCTGACAAAGCCACCTGTTTATCAAAGGCTATACATATATGAGTGTGGATTAGGTCTAAGATGGACATGTTATATTATAGGATTTTATCGTGATTCGTAAAAGTTGAATGATGTTACTATGCAGAAATTATAATCTTTATAATATTACGGTAAAGGCATTAAGGATTTGATGATACTTGTATTTTTAATTTGTAGCTTTGTGAGTTTTCGCATACAATAAAATAATGGAGAATATAAGTATTGTTATATTGGCTGCTGGCAAGGGTACGAGGATGCGTACAGATTTGCCAAAAGTACTTCATACTCTCAGAGGGAAACCTATGATTGAGTACACTATCGAGGTGGCATCTAAACTTCATCCTAGAAAGCTCATAGTTGTAGTTGGTTATAAAAAAGATGATGTGATACAAGCAACTAGTAAATTCCATAATTTAGAATATGCTATACAAAAAGAACAATTAGGCACCGGGCATGCTGTCAAAACTACACAGCCTTTATTGAAAGACTTCCAAGGCAATATTTTAATTTTATTAGGAGATGTACCTTTAGTATCATTAGATACTTTAACAAATTTATTGCATTTTCATGCCGACAAAAATGCTGCTTGTACTGTCCTTACTGCTGTATTAGATAATCCTTTCAATTACGGAAGAATTGTGCGATGTGATGATGGAAGTATTCAAAAAATTGTTGAGGAGAAGGATGCTACGGATGATGAAAAACAAATTAAAGAAATCAATTCAGGTATAATGGTCTTTAATGGACGTTATTTATTTGATGTATTAGATCAGATTAAAAATAATAATGCAAAAGGAGAGTATTATTTGACTGATGCTATTGAGATTCTTGTGAATCAAGGTTATAAGGTATACGCATTCACAGCGACAAACTCTCGTGAAGTCTTGGGAGTCAATACTCCAGAGCAATTGATGGAATTAGAAAGTTTGTTGGGTTAGATTGATTTCATTTGTATTTATTAATTCTTATGCTAAAATGGCGCTTAAGGTGAAATTACATTGTTTAAAGCTTAATTTTTGGTGTTGGGTAGAGTAAGACTATTAGGGGATAATATGCGTTAGATTAAAAGCAATAAATATAGATTTTATTTTTAACTTTTGTAATAAAAGTTTAATAATTAAAAATATGAAACAATTACCTCAAGGACAATATAACTTCAAAGATACCGAAAATAAAATTTTAAAGTTTTGGCATAGCGGGCCTTTTTTTAAGCCTGAATTCAATCCTAAAACGCGGAAATTAGATAGTTTTGAAAAGTATATGAAGGGTTCGACTCCAAAATGGACTTTAGTATGCCCACCACCAAATGCCTATGATAGGCCCCATATGGGTAATCTCTCGGGGTATCAGTATATGGATGCCATGGGAAGGTTTCAGCGTATGTTGGGAAAACGAGTCCTACTCATTCCTGGGAAAGATCACGCTGGAATAGAAGGGGAAGTATCTTATATAAAGTACTTTTTAGAACCTCAAGGTAAATCAAAATTCGACTTTACTCGAGAGGAATTCTTTAATCAAGTCTATCAAAATCAGCAGCATTTTATTCGGTTGATTCGAGATGATGAACAAAGAGTAGGTTTATCAGCAGATTTTGATAGGGATCTGTATACTATGGATCCAAAAGTAATAAATGAAGTTCTATCGACGTTTGTACAGATGTATAAAGATGGACTAATTTATAGAGGTGTAAGGATAGTAAATTGGGATACTAAATCTCAAAGCGCAATATCAGATTCACAGTGTGAGAGAAAAAAGGTACAAGGTAAGCTTTATTATATCAAATACCCTTTAGTTTCTAACCCATTAGGTATTGATCACTTGGTGATAGCTACAACTCGTCCAGAGACGATGCTAGGAGATACAGGAGTGGTAGTTAATCCGACGGATGATAGATATAAGTCTCTAGTAGGTTATAAAGCTGTACTACCATTAGTCAATCGAGAAATTCCTATTATCACTAGTGGTAGAGTAGAGAAGGATTTTGGTACTGGAGTTTTGAAGTTAACTCCTGCCCATGCCTCCGAAGATTATGAAATCATGCTTGAGTGGAATAAGAGCCAGGAAGGTTTACCAGATGCCGATAAGGTTATTATAGATTATGTTAATGTCATAGATCATAATGCAAGACTCTGTGGGCCTATACCAGAGAAATACAAAGGTCTTACAACCAAAGAGGCACGTGAAGTAATTGTGGAAGATTTAAGAAGCTTAGGTTTACTTGTCAAAGAAGAAGAGATCACACAAAACATATCAGTAAGCGAAAGAACTGGTGCCATCATAGAACCTTTGATGGCTTCGCAATGGTTTATCAGTGTATCTAAATTCAAGCAAAGGATGATAGATATACTAAATACAGGCGAACTCAGGATATATCCAAAATATGCGGCAAATAAATATATATCGTGGGTGACTAATCTAAGGGATTGGGCTATATCTCGTAATTTATGGTGGGGGTATCGTCTTCCAGTATGGTATAGAGGCGTAGTAGAAGAGTTTATAGATGATACGGGCAAAGTGAGAGTACGTATCAATATAGGAGGAGATTGGGAGGATTTAGATCCTAATAATCCGGATCATATGCGAGTACAAATAGAATCTCCAGGAGATGGCTGGATACAGGATGAAAATATTTTGGATACATGGTTTAGTTCAGGTCAATGGCCGTTAATTTGTCTAAGTACGCATGGGTTGATGGATGCCATTTATCCAACTGATGTGTTGGTTTCAGGATATGATTTATTGATCAAATGGGACTTATTTATGATTTTGTTTGGTATTTATAAGACTAATGAACCTCCATTTAAAAACTTATATTTGACTGGTTTAGTAAAGGGTACTGATGGCCAAAAAATGAGTAAATCTAGAGGAAATTTTGTACCTATTGACAAGATTATAGAAAATTATGGAGTGGATGCATTTCGAATGAATTGTTACTATCAGAATCGTGCTGGACGAGATTATGCTATTACTGAATCTACTCTGAAGACTTTTCGCAATTTCAATAATAAAATATGGAATGCTTCAAAATTTGTAATGATGAATATTCAAGATCTAGATATATCTAGTATTAACGGTATAAAGTCTGTTATTGAGCTTCGTAATAGATTCGACCAGACAATTGAATTTAGGCAGGAGGATTTAGATATGTTAGATCATATAGATAAACTTTATCACGAATGGCATAGTAGTTTTGAGAATTTTAGGTTTGGCAGTATTACAGAAAAATTATATGCCAGTTTTTGGCATACATTTTGTGATGTATATCTTGAGAGTGTCAAATCAAGAGTTAAAGTAAATACTGGGGATGCTTCTGATAATGAATCTAGCAGAGCCGCTCAAATAGTGTTGTTTTATAGTTTGAAATCATATCTGAAGATGCTACATCCGTTTATTCCGTTTTTGACAGAGGAAATCTGGCAACATCTTGTAGAAGATGGGAAGTATGAGATACCAATGATGTATTCAGAGTATTTATAGATTCGGATTTAAAGTTTTGCGCAATTAATAAGTTTCGTTCAGAAGTAGAATAAATATACATAGTAGGTTTATATTAGAAGAACCTTCTTTTTCCCTGCCAATCTAATTGTGCTTTTCATTATGTTAATTTTGTTATTTTATTCGTTTTGTTAATTTTAGTTTTATTTTTGCTTGAATACTTGTCATTGATTTTTCCATCAAGATATTTCCTTTTATATGAT
>VSSL01000193.1_pt1 | contig 17030 bp, 11 predicted proteins | sample 4557531 | NCBI WGS metagenome assembly VSSL01 (sample SAMN10986726, study PRJNA523729) | hot springs metagenome | isolation source: hot springs | place: India:Timba, Gujarat | collected 2018-05-31 | reverse complement strand
GATGGTAGGAGTACGGGCTATGGAGGAGAAGAATGTATCGCTTCGAAACCGGTTGCGGGGAGGCAGAGCGATGAGAATCGCTGTCGTGATGGGGGTGCTGTGGATGCTTTCGGTATCTGTCGTTACTGCGCAGGATAGCTGGAATATCCCTTTACGGCAGAAGGCGGAGCAGTTCGAACAAGACGTACTGCGCAAGCACTGGTCGAACGGGCTGTACATCGCCCAGATTGAGTGCCCAGCGGAAGGTCAGCCCGCCGACCACACCACGGAAGGCGGTTCGGATGTGGCGCACAGCATCAACTGGACGTGTTACTATCTGTCGGGGGAGATTCACCGGTATCTGCTGACCAGTGACCCCGCGGTGCGCGAACACTGCCGACGCATCTTTCAGGGGTTACTCAGCCTCACACAGATTTCGGGTATTCGCGGCTTCATTGCTCGCGGATACGTGAAAGGCAGAGGGGAGACGCGCGAGGAACGCCTGAACCCGCGCAATGCTCGCCTGTGGCATCAGGGAGTGCCGCCTTACGAAGAATACCGCTGGCGCGGTAGCCCCAGCCACCATACTTACAGCAGCGCGGCGCACGCCTTCGCTCTGTACGCCCTGCTGGTGGCGGATGAGCAGGAGAAAAAGCAATGCGCGGAAACCCTCGAGGCAATCGTGGACTACTGGCTCAGCCGCGAGATGAATGTGCACGACGAATATGGCAACGTCTCCGACACCATTCTGGGCTTCACCGATGGACGCACCCCCAGCCTGAACGTGGTGATGGCGCTTTCCGCCCTGCGCATCGCCCATCATTTCACCGGCAAGGCGAAGTTCCTGGAGGCTCACGAGCGGCTGGCAAAGCAATACGGCGTGCGCGGGTACACGGGACCGGTGCTGGGCGTGGAGAGTTTTGACGATGCCAACCATGTGTACCATCATCTCGAAGTGCTGATGCGCATCGAAAAAGACGAAGCCATGCGTGCCTTCTATCGCCATGTAGCGGAGCAGATGTGGCGGGCGCATCAGCGAGACAAGTGTCCTCTGTACACCTACATTCACTTCTCGCTGTTTCCCGACACTCCGGGAAAGGAGGAGGCGCTGCAAAACGCTCGATGGACGCTGCAGCACTATCCGGTGGACAAGGTGTTTCGCCCACGCATGAACAGCCTGCGCAAGAACATCGCGATAAAGGACGGCAGGGCGGTGGAGCCACTGCCCCTGCACGAATCGCCGCGCGATAACGAGTTCCAGTGGAAAGGCGACCCGTACGCGCTGGACGGCTGGTTGAGCCGACCTGTTGTGAGCGTGGCGGTTTCTCCGGCGGATGAGCACGTGTGGTATGCGCTGGAAGAAAACGGAACGGTCTACCGCACGCGCGATGCCGGCAAGACATGGCGAAAAATCGATACTCTTCCCCCGGAGAGAGCACACCTGATCGCGGCGGGCAAGTACGTGGGGCATCTCACTGCCGCCGCAGGCGGTTCGCTGTACCAGAGCCTGGACGGAGGGAGAACATGGGGCAAGTTGCCCCTGCCCGTGGCCGCTGGCAGGATTACCCAGGTCTTCACGCCGCGGCGGAATCCGAACACGCTGGTGGTGGTTGCAGAAGGCGGCGTCTACTGGAGCCGCGACGACGGCGAGGAGTGGATAGGACACCGCTGGGATTGTCTCACCGAAGACGTGCCTCCGGCAAGAGAGCGGGTGTTCGCCGTATCGGAAGGCGAGCCGGTGCGCATATATGCTTTGCTGGACGGAGTGATATGGAGCAAGAAGGCATCGGACAAGGTGTGGCAGAAAGGGGCGACCGTGGGGTTGGAGCAGGATGCCCCGGCATTGCCGCTGTTGCTCGCTGACCCCCAACGGAGCGAGCGAGTGTACACCGCTTTTCGTGTGAACTACGGCAGTTTTCGCGGTAGCATCCTCTGCCAGAGTGAGGACGCCGGGCGCACCCATTCCCATGAGTTGCAGACCCTTTACCGGCGAATGCGTGAGGAAGGGGCACAGGGGCTGATGCGCGACATTATTCCGGCGACCTTGCGCTCGCTGGCGGTAGATAACGGGCAGGAGGGCGTGCTCTGGGCGCAGACGGACCAGGGGATAATGCGACTGGAACCGTCACGGAAACGCTGGCAAACGGTGCATGAGGGGCTGGACATTCCGCTGGTACACGCGCTGTTTGTGCCGTACGGCAGTAGATGGGTGTTCTGCTCTACACCAGCGGGCTTGCATGTTCTGGAGCCGGGCGGCAACCGCTGGCGCAGCGCAAACCTGGTACTGATATTCGAAGACAACAAGCAACGCGAGGTAGGAAGCGCGGACTTTCTGGAGGCGTACTGGCGCGGGCGATACTTTGGCTTTCTCGGCGAAGAGTGAACCCATGCGAAAACTGCGGGGCGCCCGACCAGTGAGGCTGGTATAATCTACAGTATAGCACCCGCCTGGAGGTAGTTCGTCAAGCGTCTCTCGTGCGGAGGGCAAGGCTCCTGCCGAGCCGCAGGAGACGTAACCGCAACCTTCAGGTGGCACAGTGGCGCAGGCTACGTCGGCAAGGAAGATAGACGGACAACCACCATTCGGGTGCGCACTCAGGAGGAGAAAATGAGCAAGCTATTCGCAAAAGAGCTTACCGCTTTTGCGCTTGGTGCAGTACTGGTCCTGGTGTTCGCAGTGCATTCTCCCGTCGTCGCTTTCTCTGGCGAAGACATCCTGCGTGGTAATCCGTGGTACCACCAGCTGCTGACCGAGCGCGCCGCTCGCGCCTGTGGTTTTACCGGGGCGGCGGCAGATACCCTCAAGTGGCACGCGGACTACATCGATTCGTACGCCTACAACCCGCTCTGGTGGGCGGATGGGGGTTTGGGTCGCCTGAAGGTATCGCTGGCAACCGTCGGCGAGCTGGAGAAACTTCACTACGACGATCTGTTCTCCACGCTGGCGGTGGAGGCGAACTGGAAGCGCATCCTGACAGGTACGCTGCTGGGTCTGCTGTGGGCGAAGGAGCAGAACGATGTTTCGGCGGCGCAGAACATTCTGGGCGTCTCCCTGCACGCCATTCAGGATTTCTATGCCCATTCGAACTGGGTAGACGCCCCCGACAGACGCAACCGCACGTGGTTCGAGGTTCCGCCTGAGGAGCGCAGGAGTATGAGCCTGTGGACGGGCGCGTACGAAAAGCCCGTGCAGCTCGGCGTGAAGCCGCATGGTAAGATTGAGCCGGCAGCGACCCTGCTGAAGATGTCCGGCGTGTCGGAAATCATGCCGCTGGTCTGCTCGCCCTTCTCGCCGCTGAGCAACAGCGGTCTATGCGAAACGTGGAAGCAGGTACAGGACGGTACGCCCATTCAGCCGCAGGTGCTGGGAGTACGCGTGCCGGATAACTTTGTGTATCTCTCGCCTCCGGGTATCGCGCTGGACAACCGCTGGGTAGCCAACATCGCGGTGCAGGTGCGCGGCGTGACCGATGTCACCGGAGAACAGTTGTTTGAAACCGCGCTCGCGCTGGCGGAGCGTACATCGGTGCAGTGGCTTCAGATTCTGGAGGCGCAAATGAACGCGCTGGGCGCGGGAGACTTCTGGCAGAAGGTGAAAACCACCGGTTACGCTCAGGGCGAGCGCACTAAACAGTACGAGCACTACAACAAGATGCCGTACACCTTCTTGAGCGCGGGGCAGTACCCCACCCCGCCCGTCCGACCGGCGGGAGACAATCAGTTTTTCCTGCGCGTTCGCTTGAAGACCGGCACCCAGACGGGCTCGGGCACCGACGCGGACATCTATCTGGAAGCGGGAGGACAGAGGTTCCTGCTCGACTACATGCCCCGGGCGAACCCGGTTCTGGCGGTGAACGACTTCGAAGCGGGAGATGACATGGTGTACGTGGTGGGACCGTTCGCCAACCTGCCCGAGACCATCACCCTGCGCAATGACGCTGCCACAGGATGGGAGGTCGTCGAATCGCTGGGTAGAGCGTTTGCAGAAGGTGTGGAATGGGTGGTTTCCAATGCCCGCACCTTCCTGCTCAGCCTGATTGGCGGTAACGCCGACCACGTGGCTACCAGTAAGAAGGTCTGGACGGCGGAGGAACTGGCGCGTGTGGGCACGGGACCATCGGAGTTCTCCGTGTACCTTAACGGCGGAGGCGAGGGCAAATACACCGTGTACGGCACCATCCGCAAGGTGCGCGAGGGTAGCGACGCGCTCGGTGAGTGGGCGGAGTATCGCGTGAGCCTCGATCGTCTGTACTGCAACGACGAGAGCAAATGGGACCGGGGCAGTGACTCGGATGAGCCGTTTGTGCTGGCGTTACTGGTTCCCCTTCCGGGAAATGTGCAGAAGCATCGCGCTGGTCCTTACAGCGATGTGGACGACAAAGAGTCACGTAACATCGGGCATACTTTCCAGACCGTGCGCATCCCCAAGGGTTCGGGAATGCTCAGCCTTGCGCTGTCGTTGTGGGAGAGCGACGATGAAAGCGCGTCCGACCGAGATGGGCTGCTGAACAAGTTCGCGGGTGAGACAGATTCTAAAACAGAGGTGCCCCGACGCGGTTTTCTGGACACGCTGGGTGCGGCAGTCGCAGCGGACTGGCGTCTGGCGCATATCGAGGTGTATGCCTTTTCGCGAGTGGACAGCCTGCGCAGCGGCAAGGTGCTGGATACGCCGGTGAACCAGTGGGTCAAGGCGGATAAGAGCATCACCTTCCGCCTGAATCGCGCGGCGGTGCGCGACTGGGGGGTAAAACCCGGAGATTTGGAGAAATTGCCCCTGCCGGTTCGGCTGAAGCCGACGCGGGACCTTCCACGGGTTACACCTCCTGCGGTAGGAAGGTGACTTGACGAGGTAGCCGAAGACTGGAAATCGCGTCTAGCGTTTTCTCTGGGGAGGGCGAGGCTCCTGCCGAGCCGTGTGCAATACCCCACCTAACCTCCCCGTGGAGGGGGAGGATATTCCCTCCCCGCTCGCGGGGAGGGCTTGGGAGGGGGTAAACCGGCTCACCAGGTGGTTCGCCCTCCCTCAACAATCGTTTGGATGCTGGCGATGTAGCTTCGCCTGCCTGTCACTCGGAAGTCTATGTTGTTCGTGCAGAGGTCACGGAGCATTTACGGCTGAAGCCGTTCCTCTCCAGACGAAGCCAGCCTTCGCTGGGGTAGTACTTGTCAGCCTGCAAAGGGCTGGCTTCAGCGGTTCGATCTGTCAACGTAAGGTCAGAGTCTCATACACCTCTAACGTCCGCCTTGCCGATTCCTTCCACGAGAAACGAGCCGCTTGCTGAAAACCACGTTGACGCATCTGCTGGCGCGTCCATTCGTTGGTGAGCACCGTGTGCAACGCCTGTGCCCACACCACAGGGTCATTGGGAGGCAATAGCATCCCTGCCTCGCCAACCACCTCATGCATGACCGGAATATCACTTGCCAGCACGGGACAACCGCACGCCATCGCCTCTAAGGGCGGTAAACCGAAACCCTCGTAGAGGCTGGGGTACATCAGCGCGTCGGCTGTGGAATAAAAGCAGGGCAGGTGCTCGTCGGGCACGTAACCGGTGAGAACGGTCCTCTCCTGCACGTTCCAGCGCCCAATTGCCCTCTGCAGCTCCTCCATGCCCCATCCCGGCTTGCCCACAATCACCAGGCGATGCGGCAGGTTACCCGGCAGAACCGCCTGAGCGAACGCCTGCACCGCCAGCGGGAGGTTCTTGCGAGGCTGAAGCACTCCCACCATCAACACGAAAGGCTTCTCTGTGCCGTAGTATCGGTAGAGAATCTCCTCTGCGTCTCCTTGCTCGAACGGCTGCATCCGCTCGTCCGCCGCATTGGGTATGGCTACCACCTTCTCTTCGGGCAGGCGGTACACGCGCAGGATGTCCTGTCGACTGCTCTCCGAGACGGTGATTACCCGCGCGGCGCGACGCATCGATGGGGGCACGGTGAGATTCAACAACAGACGGTGCTTCAGCGGAAAGCAGTGAGGCATCAGGCGGAAGGAGATATCGTGGACGGTGGTCACCACCGGCATCCGCAGGCGAGCAGGTACGGTATACTGCACATGCGCCACATCCGCGCCGTCGGCGTTGGCGGCGTCGGGAAATAGCTTCCAGCTCCACCAGCGCAGGTTACGGGCGGGTATCACCCGCTGCTTCAGGCGTTCGTCGGCAGGTAATAGCGGGTCGGTAATCGGTGTGTGCGTGTAAAGCAGGATTTCATGCTTGTGTTCCAGAGCGCACAGCCCGCGCAAGATCCCCAGCCAGTAGGTGCGGTCGCCGGTGTATGCCCCGGTCAAACAGCGTGCGTCAATGGCGATGCGCATCGGCGAACTCATAGATGATTCCCCAGCGAAGCCCCCTCATGCTGACCGCTATCGCCTGAGCGTGCAAGCATTCCATCGCCGTTGCCGCAATCAGTGCCCCCGCGTGCAGCACGGGAGCGCGCTCCGGCTCGATGCCGGGCAGTCTGCGGCGTTGCGCAAGGGGCAGAGCGCATAACCGCTCCGCTAACGAGTGCATCTCTGCCCGCGTCAGCGTGGCGCCATGTACCCGCTCTGGTTGGTACTCCGTGCATCCCGCATGGAGCGAGGCGAGGTTCACAAACGTTCCCCCCACGCCGACGAGGTATTCCCCGTCCGCCAGAGGCTTTTCGTTTTGAAGGTGGTGCTTGACCGTCTCCTGCAGGGCGCGAATCTCGTCAGCGGTTGGCGGGTCAGAGTGCAAATGCGCTTCGGTCAAACGCACCGCGCCGATGGGATAGCTGCGACTAGCTTGCAGCACGCCGCAACATCCCCGACTTACCTCCGTACTGCCTCCTCCCACGTCCAGCATCGTCAGGCAGTCTGAGCGTTGCGCGAACAGCGGGTCCTTCGCCACGCTGAGGTAGCTGAGATACGCTTCCCGCTCGCCTGAGATGACCCCTACGGGTAATCCTGTCTGCTCGCACATCTTCAGGAACTCTTGTGCGTTTTGCGCCTTGCGCAGAACCTCCGTGCCAACGGCGATGATCGTATCCACTTGATACCGATGGGCTTCTTCCAGCAGCTCCTGCAGGGCGTGGAAGGAGCGTTGCATCGGCTCTTCGCTCAGTTTGCCCGTAGCGTTCAAACCTTCCCCCAACCGCGTGATGCGGCTGCGTTCGCAGAGGGTTCGTATTTCACCACCCTGCATTTCAACGACTGTCAGCAGGATGGAGTTCGTGCCGATATCGATGGCGGCGATTCTGGGCATCTCTGTTCTCCTCCCCAGCGATTATATCACAGACAGAACAGGAAAAGAATCGGGTAGAATAAAGCGAGAGGCAACAGGTGAATCTCGATGCAGGTTCTCTCCACAACGCTGGCTATAGGGCTGTTCTTCAGCGTTTTCGCTTCGCTGATGGCTTACCTCATCACCTATCGGGAATACCAGCATCACTATCCCACCAGCCGGGAGCCGCGACGTATCGCTGTGGAGGCGGCGGTGGTGGTGTTTCTCTTCTTTGTGGGCTTTTCCCTTCTCGCAGGATATATGCTCATGCAGTTGCGCTGAAGACCTTTCCAGGTTATTGCACCCCTACGCCCAGACAGGATACAATAAACTATCTCACACGAGGGAGGTGGAACACGGTGCCATGGCAGCGATTTACCGAGCGCGCCCGTCGCGCCATATTCTACGCGCAAGAAGAAGCCGGGCTTCAGGGCGAAAACTACGTGAGCACCGAACACTTGCTGCTTGGGCTGATACGCGAGCCGAATAGCGCTGCGGCGCGGGTTCTAGAGCGTTTGGGCGTCAGCCTTGGGCAGTTGCGTTTTGAGTTGGAACGACATCTGCACAAAGGGGAGCGAAAGGGGGTACAGGAAACACAGTTGACCCCTCGCGCCAAGCGCGTCATCGACCTCGCGTATGACGAAGCGCGTCTGCTGGGCGATACCTACATCGGCACCGAGCACCTGCTGCTTGGGCTAATCCGCGAGGGAGAGGGGCTTGCGGGTAGAGTACTCAGCGAGATGGGGGTGGATGTGGAGCGCACGCGGGCGGAGTTGAAGAAACTGAGGGCAGAAAAGGACGTGCCTTCCGCACAGGTTACTATCTCGCGAACGGACGTGCTGCGCGGCTTGCAGGGGCGTGACCTGCTGGGCATTAATGACCTCACCTCCGAGGAGTGTATTGCCCTGTTGCAGCTGGCGGCAGAGATGAAACAAACCACCCGCGCGGGCGCAGAGGTGGTTCGATGGAAACGCCCGCACCTGCTGGCGATGATTTTCGAGAAACCTTCCCTGCGCACGCGCTTCACCTTCGAAGCGGCGATGGTGCAGCTGGGCGGTCACGCGATCTACCTTTCCCCCAACGAAATCGGGCTGGGCAAGCGTGAGAGCGTGGCGGATGCAGCGCGCAACCTCGAACGGTGGTGTCAAGCCATCATGGCGCGGGTGTTCTCCCACCAGACGCTGGTGGAACTGGCGGAGAACGCAACGGTTCCCGTGATTAACGCCCTGAGCGACCTCGAACACCCCTGCCAGGCGTTAGCCGACTTCCAGACGCTTATCGAACACAAGGGCGAGGCAAAGGGCAAGCATCTGGTGTTCGTGGGCGACGGCAACAACGTGGCGCACAGCCTGATGCTGCTGGCGGCGAAGCTGGGCACGCACTTCACCATCGCCTGCCCCGAAGGCTACGAGCCGAACGAGCGCATCCTGTCATTAGCGAGGGAAATCGCTTCTGCTACGGGCTCGTTAATCACGGTCATGCGCGACCCGAAGGAGGCGGTGCGCACCGCCGACGCCATCTATACCGACGTGTGGGCGAGCATGGGACAGGAGCATGAGGCGGAACAGCGCAAACAGGTGTTCATGCCCTATCAGGTGAACGCGGAACTGCTGAAGGCAGCGAAGCCGGGAGCGATTGTGATGCACTGCCTGCCCGCCCATCGCGGCGAGGAGATTACCGATGAGGTGATGGACGGAGCGCAATCGGTGGTGTTTGACCAGGCGGAGAACCGTCTGCACGCGCAAAAGGCAGTGCTCGCCGCGCTAATTGGGGACTGGTAGCGATGCCGCTGGTAAGCGTGGTGCTGACCAGCTACAACCACGCGCCTTACCTGCCGCAGACGATAGAGAGCGCGCTGGGGCAGACTCTGGGGGACATTGAAATCGTGGCGATAGATGACGCCAGCACCGACGGCTCACAAGACATCCTGCAACGCTACGCCGACCGCCTGCATGTGGTGCTACACGAAACCAATCGCGGCACGTACGCGACCCTCAATGAAGGCATCGCGCTCACCAGTTCGCCCTATGTCGCCGTCCTCAACTCCGACGACGTGTGGCTGCCGCGGAAGCTAGAAAAGCAGGTAGCGGTGATGGAGAGCGACCCGCGCGTCGGGCTGGTGCATACTGGCTTTCGCGTCATCGACGCCAAAGGTAACCCGATAGAGGGCAACCCGCTGGGCATACGCTTCCACCCCAACCCGCAGGGCGACCTGCTGGCGGAACTGCTGACGCGAAACCTGTTTATCACCTCCTCCGTGATGTTCCGCCGGGAGTGTGTGGAGCGATGCGGTGCGTTTGAGGAACACCTGTTCGGCATGGGTGACTGGGACCTGTGGCTGCGTATCGCCGAGCACTACACCATTGGCTACGTGTCTGAGCCGTTGACCCTGTACCGCCTTCACGGGCAGAACACCATGTACCAGAGCGCACGTATGATGACGGACGACCTGTGGATTCACGAGGAGCGCATCCGCAAGCGCATCCCCGAACTGCTCAAGCATGACGGCTGGCGGATGCGACGTGCCATCGGCATCGCGCTGGCGGCGTTAGGGGTGATTTACAGCAGGATGGGACAGCGAGGCAAAGCCCGCGAGGCGTTCTTGCAGAGCTTGCGCTACTACCCCTGGCGACTGAAGACATGGCTGCGGTTGCTTTGGGGAATGGGATAGGTTTATAGGGGCGCAGGGCCGTGCGCCCCTACAACGTTCTCTCGGCAGGAGCCTCCTTCTCCACGTTGTGCTACCTCACCCGTGCAAAACGCAGCTTGCCCACGCGAATCACCGCACCGTGCAGAGAAGCGACTTCTATCTCCTCGTTGGGGTCGGAATGACGCACACCGTTGATTTCCACCGCCCCTTGCTGAATCATGCGTCTTCCCTCACTGTTGCTGCTCACCAACCCGAGAGCGGAGAGCAAGCGCGGCAGCCACACCTTACCGTCCTTCACGATGTCCACCGGCACATCGTACTCGGGCATCTCTTCGGGCATCTCGCGCGCCGAGAAGACGCGCATGAACTCGCGGTCCGCCTCCAGAGCTGCCTCCGCGCTGTGGTAGATGCTCACAATCTCGCGGGCGAGGCGACGCTTCACCTCCATCGGGTGCAGTGTGCCGTTGTTCAACCCCAGCGCAATCTCACGCACCTCTTCCATCGGCACGTCGGTGCACAGTTCGAAGTACGACACCATCAGCTCATCGGGCAATGACATCACCTTGCCGAACATCTGGTCAGGCGGCTCGGTGATGCCGATATAGTTGCCCAGCGACTTGCTCATCTTCTCCACGCCGTCCAGCCCGATGAGCAGGGGCATAGCGAGCACTACCTGCGGGTCCTGTCCGTACTCACGCTGCAGGTCACGCCCGACGAGGTTGTTGAATATCTGGTCGGTTCCGCCCATCTCGATATCCGACTGGATAGCCACCGAGTCGTACCCCTGGCATAGCGGGTAGAGGATTTCGTGCATCCCCAGTGGTTTGCCCTCGGCGAGGCGGTTCTGGAAATCGTCGCGCTCTAAGATACGCGCCACCGTGACTTTGGAAGCCAGCTGTATCACGTCGGCAAAGGTCATCTTGCCGAGCCAGTCGCTGTTGAAATAGATTTCGGTACGTTCAGGCATCAGGATGCGATACAGTTGCTGCTGGTAGGTGCGGGCGTTCTCCTCCACCTCCGCACGCGACAGCTGCGGGCGGGTCTTACTGCGCCCGGTGGGGTCGCCGATCATGGCGGTAAAGTCGCCGATGATGAGGCAGGCGATGTGCCCGAACTGCTGAAACTGGCGCAGTTTGCGCAGCACCACCGCAAAGCCGAGATGAATGTCGGGCGCGGTGGGGTCCAGACCCAGCTTCACGCGCAGCGGTTTACCCGTCCGCTCCGATTTCTCCAGCTTCTCGCGCAGACCATCTTCGGGGATAATCGACGCTACCCCCCGCTGTAACACTTGCAGTTGTTGTTCGATGTTCTCCTTCATCTTCGAACCCGACGGAAAAGATGTGCCGTTGGGTTATGTTACCAAATTGAGGGGTGATTGCGCAACCGCTTCGCGTATCGTCTCTGGATGGCGGCTGCGGCTAAAGCTGCACCTTCGCAAACCAAACCCCTCCGTCTGCCTGTCATTCTGAGCGGAGCGAAGAATCTCGTGTTATCGCTACTTGGAGATGCTTCGCTGACGCTCAGCATGACAGGTGCTCGCTTGTCATCCTGAAAAACACTTGACAAACACGGCACATCAGGTGTATATTGCAAGTAAGCCCATGTAACAGGCAATGGACGAAGGGAGGTATACCATGATGTCTTGCAAAGTGCGCTTTTCTACCCCCCTCTTATCGCCTGGCTGGTGCTGAGCCTGTGCTTGCTGTTGTCTCCCCTGCAAGCGCAAGACTTGTACATCACCCTGCTCAACGGCGACTGCGACGGCGATAACGAGGTAACCCTCTTTGACTTCGGCATTGTGGTGGACGCTTTCGGGAGCACACCGAGTGACCCCAACTGGGACCCCCGAGCCGATCTGGACGGTGATTGTGAAGTGACGCTGTTTGACTACGGCATCGTGGTACGCAACTTCGGCGCGATTGGTGCGGAGCCGTTTGACCCCGCGTTGCCGAGACAGCCTGCACCGAGTGAAGGATACGTTTTCGTGAAAGGCACCGTAGAAGTTGAGTCTTGGGAAGGGGAAGAACAAACGGTTCGCATAGAAGCCCTGCGTGACGATGACCCTGACCAGGTGGTCTACTGGAAAGAGGTGCAGACCGGTCAACCTTTCACCTTTGTCCTGCCCGAGCAAGGAGTCTGGACGTTCCACGTAAGCGGCGCAGCACACTCCCTGGCATCGAAGGATGCTTACACGCGGGAGTACTATGCGGGACCTCCTATGGTGTTGATTCTCATCGGACCCGAGCAGGGGGAAGAGATAGCCGATGCCCGGTTTGGTGGGGGTTCCATCGCGGTCGAAGCCCGCTTTGTGGACTACGATCTTGTGAGGCTGTGGCCCGCTCAGCGGCGAGGGAATCCTCCGGTCAACAGGGAAATTCAACCCGCAAAAGCAGCAGATAGCAGTGGGAATGAAGCAGACACGTTTCGTTTTACTTGGGAGGTGAGCGGGGCACAGTTTAATCTACGAGACGGGGATAAAATAGAGATCGCCATTCCTCACCTGGAAGAGAACGAGCCCGACAGGGATATTACGGTTCGGTGCACTTTGACGGATGCTCATCCTGTTCGCCAGAGGCAGGATCCACCCAAGACTGCAACACTGACGTTCAAAATAGTGAAACACCCGACCATACGCCCTGTGGTGACCTCGGTGGTTGGTACGCCCGTCACTTCCGGTTTTGCTCGCGAATCAAAACTCGTGTTCAGTATCGCCGCACGCCCGGACGTTTTGCAGGACGAGGATGTGGAATGGAGTACACCATGGGGTACGCATACAGGAAAGCTCTTCCAGACGGGCGCTATCTCCCCTGATTCAGGGCATGACTTCTTCAGCTTCACCGTAACCGCCAAGTTTCAAGGTTATGGCAACCCGTCTGGCGGTAGTTCTCCTCCTCCACCTGGTAACGGAGACTACACCGTCACAAGGACGGGCAAGGCGATGCTGGCTTTCGACCTCTTGGATTATGACGAGCTGAACGACACCAGCCGAGGTCAATCAAACTGGGGCACGGAGCCAGATCCTCAGCCTGATCGAAACGACAACCCACCGAACTGGTTCGATGACCGTCCCAAACACTGGGGCAGTGTTATTCCCAACCTAAACAGGAAGGAGGGCGGACGATACGTCGTTCACTTCGCCGACGTAAGAGCTTACAAGAATGGAATGCTGGTCGGGGCTCTCCTTGACTGGAACGGACAGTTTGCCCCAAGTGGACATAGGTACGAGGAAGCCTATCGCGGCAGAATTTATGTGTTTCCTGCTGCTTTGTGGGCAGAGAGTCGCACGATGCCCCACGCGAATTACTCAGTACAAACTACCAAAATTGATTATACAGCATGGATCATCGCTCATGAGATAGCCCATCGCGACCTGTTCGTCCGAGCGTGGGGAGGGTTTTCTGATGCGCAGATCGGCAGTTCTCCTCCAATCCGTCCCGGCAGCGATGAATCGTACGATAGGGATAGGGACTATGTAAAGGACGCCTATGAGGACACCGATGGGCTGGTTTACCACTTCAGCTCCTCATCCAAGAACGCGGTACTGCGATGGTGGGAGAACGCCCCGAATCGGGATGATAACGCCCTCTTAGATGACGAGATGTACGTGCTACTGTGGGGTAGCTGGAACGGCTATCTAGTTGGCTCGCTGGTTATCGATGAGACCGGCAGCGTGGTTGAAAAGGACTGGTCACGCAGCGGGTGGCTGGACTATTTCTACCCACGAGGTAAATAACCTAAGGAGGAAACAACCATGAAGACCTATTTGCTGGTCACCGTTTTGGTATTTGGAATGGGCAGTCTGTGCCGAGCAGACCTGCCGTCTGTACAGGACAAGATGCGAGCGCCTGCCATTATTTCCCTGCAGACACCCGAAGAATGGGTACAGATCTATCGTCGTTCGGCACGTTCGCCTCAGACGCTGATGGAAACGCTGGAAGAGTGCCTGAAGGGTCCTGCAAGCTGTAGCAGTAGTAGGGTGCCCGATAGAGCGACACTCTACTACGTGTTGGATAAACTGGGAGATCTCGCGGATGCACAGACTATCCCAGCTCTAGAAGCTTATGCCGAGCAATTACGGGAGTTTGATGCGTTTTTCGCGAGGATGATTACCGAGCGTATCCAAGCCCGTTTGCGCGGACGCGACGAGTATATCGCCGAGATGGTCCGGTGGTTGCACGGCAAGTTTCCGGCTCATGAGGAAACGTTTCCCGGTACCGGCGTCCGTGACGAGTTCGTGGAAAGGAGCTTCTACGCCCAAGAAGCAGCTCGCGCCCTCGGCAAACTACGCGCGCGAGAGGCTGTGCCTGACATTATTGCTGTATACTGGGAATGGCAGGAAGGTTGGTATCAGCTTTACACTCCTGTCCTGGTGAGATCTCTGGCACAAATGGGAGACATAAGAGCCGCAGAAGTCATTAAACACTTTATGTCTGAGGTCTACGCTGGTTTGCCTGCGCAGTTCAGAGCCGATCCGCTGGAGCCCGGCGAGGTAGACCCTGCGTGGGCATACTGGCAGATGCGCACACAGGGAATGAACCTGGAGCAGACGGTGAACACGATGGTCAGTGCGCTGGCAGGCAACGACGCTCGACGAGGTGTGGTGGAGATACTGACCATCATGGGACCACCGGTTGTGCCATATCTCCTCAAGGCACTGGCTCAGCCACCGGGACCCGATGCGGCCAACGCCCGGAGTGGAGTAATCAGAGTGCTGGGCAACCTGCGCGCCGCAGAAGCGGTAGAACCACTGCGCCAGTTGCTTCGTGAAATACCTCCCACCGGTGTACGAATAGCAATCGCCGATGCCTTTGGCAAAATCGGAGAACCTTCCACCATACCGGACCTTGTTGCTCTTACGAGAGACGGGGAGATTCTGGTGCGTGCGTCAGCGGTGCGGGCACTGGGTGAACTGAAACATCCCGAGGCGATACCTCCTTTGTTGAAGGTGCTTCGTGAGCATCCTGACGAAGCCACCCGCACCCACGCAGCGCAAGCGCTAGAGTCATCGGGGATGCGGTGGCTGGTGCCGATACTGGAGTATCAGCGGATGGTGGAACCCTCTCCGCTGGTGCAGCAGTATCTGGCAGATGCGGTCATCACGCTGAAGCAACGCAGGCAGTAAGAGCCAACCGAAGCCGGGCTTGAAAACGAGAAACGTACTACCCTCTCCTGTCTCGTGACAGGAGAGGGTGCATTTCATTTAATCCTCCCCCTGCGATTTGGTAAAGCCCAGCTGACCGTCGATTTCGTGCAGCTTCTCGATGTGCGTCCAGCGGTGCCTGCTGCCGATACGCTGGAGCAGGTCCAGTACCTGTGCTTCGCTCAGATCACCCTTGCCATCGCGCAGCACGAACCGGCACGCCCAGTGGTCCACCAGGTCGGTCATGAAGCCGACAGCGGGGTAAACCAGCGTGCCCCGACTGGAGATAGCTTTGAGGCGAAGCGCAGTGCCTTCCGTGAGCTGTTCCATGCTCTTGCCCAGCTGTTCGGCGGTGCCGTCGAACTCCACGAACACGTCCATACCCACCACACGCCGCTTTTGCGGACGCACCATCACCGGCTCGCGCGTCACCTGTGGCAGCTGGATGGGGCGATACTCGCGCACATAAGTCTGGCTGGGTTTCTTGCCCATGTTGGCGATGATGGCGTCGGTGTATTCGGTAGTGGAGTGACACTTATCGTAGCCCACCACATCGCCGGTGCGCACCTTGCCCTCTTCCAGCGTGACCATAATGGCGTTCTCGATGGTCGCCGCCGTTTCGAACTCGCCGATGTAGCGCAGCATCATCACCGCTGAGAGGATAACCGCCGTGGGGTTGATCACGTTCTTGCCCGCGTACTTGGGCGCGGAGCCGTGTACCGCCTCGAAGATAGCCACCTCGTTGCCGATGTTCGCCGAGGGCGCAAAACCCAACCCGCCTATCAGAGCGGAGCTCAGGTCGCTGAGGATGTCGCCGTTCATATTGGTGGTAACGATGATGTCGAACTGCTCCGGGCGCTTGACCAGCTGGTGCGCGCAGTTGTCCACAATGATATGAGTGGCTTCGATGTCGGGGTATTCGGGCGCAATCTGCTCGAAGGTGCGCTTCAGCATCCCCTCGGTGAGCTTCATGATGTTGGACTTGGTGGCACAATGCACCTTCTTGCGACCCTCAGCCCGCGCCAGCTCAAAGGCAAAGCGTACAATCTTCTCGCACCCCTTGCGCGAGATAAGCTTCAGGCACTGAGCCACACCCGGAGTCTGTAGATGCTCAATGCCAGCATACAGGTCTTCGACGTTCTCGCGCACCACTACCAGGTCGATGCCTCGCCCGCTGTAAGGGGTGGGTACATTGGGCATCTCGCGCACGGGACGCACGTTGGCATAGGTTTCAAACAGCTTGCGCAGGGTTACGTTCGCGCTTTTCTCTCCGTAGCCAACGGGGGTCTCCAGCGGACCCTTCAGCACCACGCGCGTTTTGCGGATGGACTCGATGGTCTCCGGCGGCACACCGCTTTCCAGACCCTTCTTGAACACACTCGCACCGGCTTCGCGCACCTCCCACTCCACCGGCGCGCCTGCCGCTTCCATCAGACGCAGGGCGGACTGGATGCATTCGGGACCAACGCCATCGCCCGGTATCACCGTAATCAGCTTTTTGCCCGATGGTGTGATATAGACGCTCATCTCTTTTCTTTCCTCCTAGCTAAGGAATAATTTCAAGGCATCCCCAGCAATCTCCTTGTCTTTCTGCCCTGTTGATTTCCCCAACGAGACACACGTATAATGAAAACGGAGCACAAATGGGAAACACTTTCGGACATCTCTTTCGGATAACCACCTTCGGCGAGTCGCACGGCGGGGCGGTCGGTGTGGTCATCGACGGCTGTCCTCCGCGTGTGCCCATTTCGGCAGAGGAGATTCAGCGCGAGCTGGACAGGCGGCGCCCGGGGCAGAGCAAGCTGGTCACGCAACGACGCGAGAGCGATACCGTGCATATCCTATCCGGTGTGTTCGAAGGCAGGACGCTGGGCACGCCGATTTGCCTGCTGGTATGGAACGAGGACGCCCGTCCTGAAGCATACGAATCTTTCAGGGAGCTGTATCGCCCTTCGCACGCCGATTACACCTACGACGCGAAGTACGGCATCCGAGACTGGCGAGGAGGTGGGCGTTCCAG
>VSSL01000192.1_pt1 | contig 17058 bp, 12 predicted proteins | sample 4557531 | NCBI WGS metagenome assembly VSSL01 (sample SAMN10986726, study PRJNA523729) | hot springs metagenome | isolation source: hot springs | place: India:Timba, Gujarat | collected 2018-05-31 | reverse complement strand
TTTTTCATAAGAACTCGATGGTTTCCTGAGTGGCGAGGGAGAGATCGGCGTAGACACCACGCCGTTGGGGGGGCAGCATAGAGGCCAGGATATACATCGCCTCATCGGTCATTTGCCGCAGATGTTCCAAGCCTGCCCGCTGATAGAGGGGACGAAAGCGGAAAGGACGCCCGAAGCGCACTTGGGCTCCCGGCTGACGCCAGGCGCGGGAAAAGCGCAGCGCAGGGAAGCCCTCTGTGCCTTCCACGGCAACTGGCACGATGGGCGCCCCGCTGCGGCTGGCCAGGTAAGCGATTCCTTCTTTGCCGCGTTTGAGCGCTGGCCCGCGCGTCCCCTCCGGGGCAACTAGGATGATTTCCCCGGCCGCCAGCACCTCCAGCGCCTGCTGCACCGCACGGCGGTCCACTTCCTCGCGGCGCACGGGGATCACGCCGTAAAGGCGGGGGAAAATGCCGATAAGGGGATAATCGTATACCTCAATCTTGGCCATGGGCACGATGAAGCGCGGCACCACGTAGAGCACCACAATGGGGTCAATGAAGGCAATGTGGTTGATCATCAGGATGGCCGGCCCTTGAGAAGGCACATTCTCCAGTCCTTCCACGCGGCCGATCTTAGCCAGCAAGGTGAAACCCAGCCAACGCAACAGGAAGCGACACAAACGACGCCTCCCCTCGTAGCGGGCGTGGTTGTAGCGCAGAGCGGATGCCCTAGATGTGCGCAGGCTTTCTACAGCCATGGTTAGTCTCCTTCCGCGAAGTTAAACCTGCTAACGGAGTTAACCCCCTCACTCCCCGCTTGCCTCGGGTGGGTCGCCGGCGGCGACCAACTGCATTACCTCGAGAAAGACCTGCTCGCTGTCCTTGCCATCAGAGTCGAGGTAGTAAGCGTCATCGGCGGGGCGCAAGGGGGCAATGTCACGTGTGGAGTCGATCTGATCACGGCGCAGCATGGCCGCCAGAATCGTTTCGTAATCTGCTGCCTCGCCCCGCTCCACGAGCTCCCGATAGCGGCGGCGGGCACGCTCCTCTGGAGAGGCGTCCAGGTAAATTTTTAGGTCGGCATGAGGCATGACCACGGTGCCAATATCTCTGCCTACCATCACTACCCGCCCACGAGCGCCAATGCGCCGTTGCTGCACAGTCATCGCCTGGCGCACCCCCCGATAGGCCGAAACCTGTGAGACGTTGGCATCCACCTCCGGGCGACGCACCTGCCAAGTGATGTCCTGTCCATCAAGCAGGATGTCGCTGGTTCGCCCATCCGCTTGAGAAGGGGGGCGCAGGTCAATCTCCACCCGTTGAGCGAGGTCCACCACCGCAGCTTCATCGTCTAAGTCTATTCCCTTCTCCAGGGCAGCCCAGGTGACCGCCCGATACATCACCCCGGTATCGAAGAAGAGATAACCCAAGGCGTCGGCCAGTTTTTTGCCCAGGGTGGATTTGCCCGAGGCAGCCGGCCCATCAATGGCAATGGTTGAAGGGAGGGGCATGCTACGCACCGCCAAGTATCGTTATTCTATGGCTTCCGATCCAGCCATTATGGTCTGATGTCTCTGTCCCAAGGTGCCTGTTTAGGGAGCGCCGCTGAAGAGCGTACTGCGCGCCCAGAGGATGATGTAGCGCGGCGTGAGCGGTGCTTTGCGGAAAGTCCACCACCCTATCAGGTCCGGCGGGATCCCCCCTGCCCAAGCCGGCCACACCCACCAGACGAAGTCTTGCCCACGATAGGTTTCGGCCACCTGGGGCACTTCCGCTTCGGCGGAGGTGATCAGCACCGTGGGCAGCTGCTCGCGATCCATCGCTTGGCTAAAGCGAGCGTTGGGGTAGTCACGCAAGGTCCAGCGCAGCGTGGCTGTATCCACCAGAGAGAGCACATCCACCGCTTTAGACATGCCTCGCGCGCGATGTGAGAGGTCATCAAGCGTCTTCTGCAACAGAGGCTCTTGCCCTGGGCCGGGCGGAGTCCCCCACAGTTCTTGGGGTTGGTTGGGTCGTAGGTAAGCAGCACCCCAAAGCACACCGCTGGCATTCACCAACAAAACCGCCAGAAAGCCCAGCAGCAAGCCGTTGCGGCAGATCTCCCAACTCCAACCCAGGGCAACCAACAGCGAGGTAAGTGCCCCCAAGCTCAGGATGCCGAGAATCATCGCCAGGCGCAACAAGGTCCAGGAGAGACCGCCGGAGACCACCACTTCTCGCGCCACGAGGGTGTTCCATAGAAGAAAGGCCAAGACGACCACCACTGCGCCTTGCAGGTAGCTCATCACATGGGTTTTTCGTCCCTCGCGCAGGGCTGCTAGTGGGAAGATAGCGAGGCTCTCGGCTGCCAGGCCCCATAGGGGGAGGAGGCACCACACCAAGTCGTTCACCTGGCGAGCGGGGTAGAACCAGATAAGCAACAAGGCAACGCCGGCCCACGCCCCGAGGAAGGCTTGATTCCTTAGAGAAGGGATTTCCGCAAGTATGGGGCTGGAGCGCACCAGGAGCGCCACGGTAAGCAGGGCAAAGGTCAACACCAAACCCTCGTAGGCCAGCAGAGCGAGCAGAACCGTCTCCGCTGCGGTGCTCCCCGGTTGCACCCAACCCTGCAGGTAGGCTAGCAACCCTTGGAATGGGGCGGCCAAGCCGGCCGGATAGCGTAGAAAAGCGCTGCCCACCACCAAGAAGGCCCCTGCTGCCGCCACCCCCAGGGGGCGCCAACCCGCAAGCGCCGTTGTGGCTTCGCCAGGGGATGACCCCTCAGCGCTCGGCTTACGACGCGGCGCAAACAGAATGAGATAAACGAGACCACTCAAGCCTAGAGTCAGCCCGCCGTTGAAGAGCGGGGCCCCGCAAAGCAACGCCAAGCCCAGGGCGACCCCGACCAGGGCATAGCGTCTTGCGCTCCATGCGGCGAGCACCCAAACCACAGTAGAGAGAGCGATCATTGGGCCGGCCGCCTGGCGGGAGACGACCACCAAGCCGGGGTCAATTGCCAGCCCAAAGGCGAGCGTCAGCCCTACCCAAGGGGTCATTCTATCCCGCACTATGTACACCGCCCATATTAAGGAGGCGCCGGCTAATGCAGGGAGGAAACGCGCCCAGAATTCTGTGGCCCCGAAGAGAGCAAAGAGCAGGGCAGCGGGTACGAGGTAGGCCGGTGGGGTGCTGCCGCCGGTGGGGAGCGCTCCTGCTCCATGGCGGGCGAGGGCTAGCGCCTGCAGCGCCCAGGTGGCTTCCTGCTCCGAAAGAGGGGCCGTGCCCAAGTTAATCAGACGCAAGGCTAACGCCAGGGCAAAGGCCAACCCATAGAGAAGGGGAGCGTTGGCCAGGGGCTGAGGCTTAGGGGGAACTGTAACCGCTGAACTCATAGATCACCACCGTGGGAGAGCGGAAAACCACTGTCAGATTGCGGATGAATTTGTTCTCGACCAAGCCGTTGGGGCACGTTTCTCGGCCGGCCAGGTAGGTGCTGCGTTCCAGATTGCCGACAACTACATAGCGGATAGCATAGCGTTGCAGGATGGCGCGCGCCTCCTGCCAATTGCGGGTGCAGTACAGGCGTTCGATGTCTGCTTGGCGAGTGCCGATGGCCTCTCCGCTGGCCGCCCCGCGCCATTGGTTCTGATGCCCTATCCACCCTAGCACCGTTGGCTGGCCGGAGAAGGTGGCCATGCGCCCGTACTCGCGATAATCCCCGCCCTGGTAGTCCACCGCTTCGGCCACCACACCGAGCGGAGCGCGCTGCAGGAAAGCGATGGCAGCGCCTTCGTCGGGGGATTGGCCCCTCAGGTAAGCGCTGCTGTCGAGCGTCCACTGGGGTGGGTTGAAACCGTTGGTCTTCTCCCACAGGCTCAGCGTTGGATAGACCAAACTGGCAGCCAAGAGCAGGATCAACCCTCCGCTAAAAGCTGCCCGCCAAGGTTGGCGCAGACTCTGCAATAAATGGACACTGCCATAGGCTGCCGCCAGGCTCCACATTTGCCAGGCTAGAAAGTAGAATTTGAAAATGGTGTTCATCCTCCAGCCGAAGAGATCGCGCAGGTAAAAAAACTCTGGCCCGAGGGTGAGCAGCCCCCCCATCAGAATAAGCAGCACGGCGAAGGCGTGCGCGCCAATTCGGAAATTTGTCTGCCGGGTCCAGGCGATGAGCCAGCCCAGGGTGAGGGAGAGCAGGCCAAGCAAGGTGAGCCAGCCGCCAGGTGCGCTCAAACGGCGGGTGAACGCTGCGGTGATCACTTGCAGGCCGTTTTGGGCGTTCAATGAACCTAGGAATGGCGTCCGTGCAGGAGGGATAAGCAAAATCAACCCCCCCCAGGGCTAACGAAAGAGCGAATAAGGCGAGCATCAAACTGCCGCTTAGCACCAACCCGCGGCGCAGCCAGCCCGCCTCCCCGGCAAGGCGGCGGAGGGATAGTAGATAAGCGAAAATGGGCAGCAAGAGCGGAGCGAACATCACCCAAAAGTGGGCGCCTCGCGTGGGGTAAATTAAGTTGGGCAAAATGCCCCCCACCTGGGATGAGAAGCCCAGGTAGAAAGGCAGATAGAGCAAAACGCCGGCAAACCCGGTGACCATCCCGAACTTGAGGAGATCGCCCCCCGCCTGCCAAAATGTCCTTTCTCCGCGCAGCAGCCGCCCCAGAGCAAAAGATCCCGCGGCCAAAGCCACAAAGGTGGGGAAATCCCAGGTGTTGAGGAAAGCCATGCCCCCCAAGCACACCGCGCCAAGGAGAAAGAAGGGCAGATTCAACGCAAGCCAGGGCTCACCTTCCCAGCGCAGCAAGGACAAGCGAAGCCCCACCCTACGCTGGTTGCCATCCCCCCAAAAGAGGGCCAGCGCCAGGTGCATGGCCAGCAAGCCGAAGGGCATGGCGAGTACGTGGGGGTGCAGATCGGCGAGAAGATAGGCGAAGAAGGGGAACTCGTCAATGATCTCCCGTGCTACCCCGGCCAAGTCGTAATCTTGCAAGACGCGCGAGGCGCGCCACCACCACCAAAAGCGCCTCGGCATCCAGGTCAGGGGCAGCGTCGGTGGCTGGTTGAGGTCCTTGATATCCAGCCACTTCCAGAAGGGGGAAGCCCAAACGCCGTTCCCCTCCACCCGCCAGAAGAGCCCACGCCCATGCAAAACCTGGAGAAAACCCTCCAGATTGCTGACCAAGAGCAGGAAAAGGGGCCCGAAAAGCGGCCAAAGATGAGACGAGCCGCTGGATGCCAACCTTTGCTCATCCGCGGTGTTGCGCCCCCGCAGTAGGTTATAGACCAAGCCATAGGCCCCTAAGGCGCTCAGGCTAAAAAGCAAGCTTCCCCCCAGGTTGAAGGCGATTGCCCCCTCTGTGCCGCAGATCATCGCCAACATGGCGACCAGCACGTAGCCAAAGTAATAGTACGAGATGGCGTAACCCGAAAGCCAGGGATCGTGAGGGGGAAAGGCCGGCGAGCGGAGAATGGCGTTGATGAAGGCCAGTTCCATGGGTTTCTCGGTGCCCAGCGCTTCGGGGTTGGTAGCCCGCACCAAGGTCCACAGGCCAAAAGAGGCCAGGAAGAGGAGCTCGGCGATCACGACGAGGCGGGCGCGGGCGCGAAACCAGGCGGTTAACTCGTGTGGGGGGATAGCAGAAAGCGCCCACAGCGATAGTACCCCCAAGAAGGCCGCTGCCAGCAGCAAGCTGGCCACCTCGTTGCGCAGCAGCCCGAGGGAGGCGGGCAGCCAGAAGAGAAACCCCCACAGCAACCAGCCCAAGGCCCGGCTGACGGTATAACCGCGATCCGCCAAGGAGGGCGCTAAGCGGTAAAGGATGGGAAAAGCCAGCCACCCCAACCCGCTGATCACCAGATACCAGAGGAGCCAATCGCCCACAGTGCGCTCTCAGTCGTTGAACACTTCGTAGATAACGGTGTCGCGATCGCGATACACCTCTTTCCAGAAAAGCCCCTCGCCGGCGGGGAATTTCTCCAGGCCTGGGCCGGGGTAGTGACCGCGCTCTTGTTGCCCCAGGATGATATACCGAACCCGATATTTACGCAAGAAGGCCAGAGTCATCTCCCAATCCAGCGTGGTGTAGAAGGCATCCACCTCGGCGATACGCTCGGTGACCCACTGGGGCGGTAACACGGCGCGCTGTTGTTGCTGATGCCACTCCCAGCCCACCACCCCTGGTAAGCCGGTGTAGATGCTGAAGCGTGAGCCCCAGCGGTAGAGGTTGCGCAAGTTGGCTTCCACAATGACCGGAGAACCGGACACGTTGGCTAGCATCCAACGGATGGCGGCGTAATCCTGGTTCAAGTCCATCGTGCCCCACTCATCCGTATAAGTGGAGTACGCCATAAAAGCCATGCCGTCCAAGGTGTGGGGCGTATCGGGGCTGATGCGGTCGGCGACTTTGGCGGTGGTCGCCATCAGAGGGTATAGGGCGGCGCCACTCACCAAGGCGATCAGGAGAAACTGCCAGGTGTTTCTCCAGGAAGGCCACCAATCCTCTAAGGCCGGCAGAATCCAGGCCAGGGCCGCTGCCGCGCTCAGGGCAAAGAGCGTCCACACCTGCAGATAGAACTTGAAAACGGTGTTCATGCGCCCCACATCGCCGCGCAGGACAAACACCTCCACCACCAGCGTCAGGATTAGGCCTGTGCCGACCATAAAGAGGACCAAACGCTTGGCGTCCGGCTGGTCGCTGCGCAGCAGCAACAACCCCGCCCAGGCTGCCAAAGGCAAGACGAGCCAAGCAATGCGCACACCATAGAGGGTGAGGCCAAGGGTGACAGCCACTCCTAGAAACGCCGCCGTCTGGATCAGCCGGCGATAGGGGGCCAGTCTACGCAGCGCCGAAAGAGGGGTTTTGGCCAGCCAATCGCGGCTTTCCCACACCATCCAGGTGACAATGCAGAAAAGGAAAACCCCCCAATGGATGAGATAGGAATACGTAGGGGTGCGAGTGCCTTTCCATAGGTCAACGCGGGTGTAGCCCAAAGCGTACCATTGGGCGTAGGGGTGATACAACCAGAGCGCCAACCCCACCAACAGGAGCGCCCCGCCCAAAGCGAGAGCCAATCGCTGTTGTGCCGTGTTGAGCCACCCCAAGAAGGGCAGGCGCTCTTTCCAAGGGGATGAAAGAGCGACGTAGCGCCCCCAGGTGTAGAGCACCACCACCACCCCCAAGGTGAGATATGTGGGCATGTCCCAAGTGTTGGTGGGGCGTAAGGCGCCTATGGTCAATCCGGTCAGGACAAACCACAGCGCCGCACCACCCCTGCGCGGCCAGTGTCCCTTCCCAAGCAGAAAAGCCGCGATCAACCCCAAGGCCAACAGGGTGAGCGGGAGTGCGATGAGATGGGCGTGAAGGTCGGCGTAGAGCACGGTGAAGAAGGGGAACTCGGTGATCGGTTCCACGTCGTTAGGGGCCGGGATCGCTCGGCTGGGGATCCAGTACCAATCGCCCAGGCTATAGGGCAAGCGCGCTCCGCTGAGCGCTTGGGCAAAGCCACGCAACGTCCACACCCATAGGGTGGGGAGGGGGCCCCTTCGATAACCCCGGCGGGGGCGGCCAAGCGCTGGAAGCCCTGGTAGAGCATACGCACCGTGCCCAGGTTACCCAGCACGGCCATCCCTAAGGCGCCGGCCAACCCCGCCCAATAGGGCGAAACCCGCCGCGCCTCCTCGGGGGCTCCTTGAGCGGCGCGTTGAGCGGAAGCCTTCTGGGCCAGATTCCAGGCTATTGAGAAGGCGCCTAGAGCAATGAGGCTAAATAGGGTGGGCAGGATCAGGTTGTAGGCCACCGCCGGCGCAATGCCCAGCAGTTTGACCGGTATTCCCACCAGCACAAAGCCGTAGTAGTAATAATTCAAGTAGCCGCCAGCGTACCACGGGTCATAGGGCGGGAAGGTGGTGCTCTTGAGCACGGCATTCAAGTAGGCGAAATCCATCGGCTTTTCGCCACCCTTCCAGGGGTGCCAAAGATCGGGGTTGCCCCAGCGGATGAGCAAGAAAGTGGCGAAAAAGGCTACCGCTAGCCCCTCCACGATGAGGAGATAGCGCCACTTCTGGCGCACCTCGGCGCGCACCTCACCCCACTGCAGGCGGTAAAACAAAGCGCTGAGCAGGGCCAAAGTGCCTAGGGTGATAGCAATACTGGCACGGGTGACCGGCACTCGGTACGAACCTGCCATCCAAACCAGGTAGGAGAGCAGCAACATGCCGGTGATGCGCCCCAAGGGGTAGGCACGGTCCTCCAAGGCGGGGGTTGCCCAGCGCAGCATGGGGTAAGCCAGCCACCCCAGCAGGGTGATGGTGAGGTACCACAGGAGCACCGCCAGCGCCGGATAGCGGTTGGGCAGCGCCTCCGCAGGGAATAACTCGCTCCAGGTGCCGCCAGCCTGTTGCTCACTCCAGCGCTCCCAGGGCAGTTTCAGGTCGGCCGGGTGGCTGGGGGCGCGCAGTGGGGGGATGCGCATCACCTTGGAGAGGTCTACCGCCCCTAGCAAGTCGCGGACTGTGGCCGGGTTATAAGCCGCGCTCTTCTTGAAGATAAAGACTTTGGGATGATCGTAAACGGTGAAGGCCTCTTCGGCGAATTGGTCGTTCAGGCGCAGCGACCCCAAGCGCGGCTCCGAGGTGAAGACGGCTACCAGGTCAAAGCCCAAGGCGCTGTGAAAGGTCCCCGGTTGGGCTACGCGGTAGCACCATTCAACGCTGCGCGTATCCGGGCAACCCAGGAGATAGCGGTAGTAAGCCGTGGTCAGGGGGAAGCGCTCCGGCAAGCGCGGCAGGCTGCCCCATTGGCGGTTGGAACTGATGAGGAGGTAATCGGCCTGGTCGAGGATGCGGTAGAAACGCTCGCGCTTTTCCTCGTTGTCATCCCAATACATGTTGAAGTTTAGGTCGGGAGGATAGATGCCGCTGAAGCCATCGTAACCGTCCACCCGCAGGGGCAACCCGTCATCCCATTCGCCTTCGTTCGCCAGGGCCAAGCCCTCCAGCGCCACAGGGGCTTCACCCGCCTCCACGCTCAGGGTGAAGCCATAGGAGCGCCCTTCCTCCACCTGCAAGGGTGGCTGTAAAGCGATCGTGAAGCGCTGCCCCTCGCCGGGTGGCGTGGCCGGCAGTTCGGCTTGCAGGATAGCCTCGGCGAGTGGTCTCTCCGACCAGGCTTCCTGACGAATAGCCAGCCGCAAGGTGAGCGCGGCAGGTCCTGCTCCCTCGTGGCGCAAGCGTGGCAGGAGTAGCGAGGTGATTTGGCCACTGTGTCGCGCCGTAAAGGTGGTGATATAGGGCGTCTGCGGCGTTACCCGCAGGCCATAAGGGAAGGGAACAATCTGGTGGAAGGTCTCCTCCCCGTTTTGGATGGTGAGCGTGATGGGGCCGGGGATATTCTGGTAAATCCAGCGCGAGGCAGCAACACGGGTGATGGGCCGCCGGTAGATGCCCACGAAGGCATACGCATAGGCAAACGTAGCCACGAGCACGGCGCCCATCAGCGCCAGGGCGAGGGGGCGCTCCCAACCCCTGGCCGGCAGTTCCGACCTGCTGGCGAGAGTCTGTTGCCGCCTCTCGTAAAGCGCCCAAACGGCCCACGCCGCAAAGAGAGCCAAGGTGGGGTAGATGGGCAATTGATAGCGCATGGTGGGGTTGCGTTGCAGGGATTGCCAAGTGAAATAGGCTGCCGTCCAGAACCACACCAAACTGTGGCGCAACCATTGCCGACGATCGCTCTGCCAAACGGTCAGCAAGCGCCAGCCCACCCACAGGAAGCCGGCCCAGGCCAGCAGACCCAAGGGCAACCCCAGCCCCCACACGGTCAAATTTTGGAATGAGAACCAAAGTGGCCGCCGCGCCCACTGCATATTGGGGGGAAAATCGAAATCGGGGCTGGCCTGGGCGCGTTGCGAGCGGATGTTCTCCACCCACTGCGGGTTCGGTTTCAGGCCGAAGAAACCCGGTCCGCTAAAGGCGTAGGGCTGCAAGAGGCGAAAGACGAGGAGGCTGATGGCGGCCGCCAAAGAGAGATAAAGCGCCAAGCGCAGCGCCTGCCTCTCGCGCTCCTGGGGTGGCAGGCGTAGGGCGTAGATGGCCATCGCCAATGGCAGGGTAAAGGCCACCAGCGCGGTGTTAATTTTGGAGGCCACGGCCATCCCCAGGGCTACGCCAAAAGCCAGGCTGAGTTGTTTCAAAGGCGCTTCGCTCTCGCTGCTAGCCACCTGCACCGCGTAATAGAGCGCCAGGGTAGAGAAAAACGTGGTGAAGGTGTCCATAGTGAAGAAGTGGGATTGCTGGATTTGCAGGACCGTGGCCGCCGAGAAGGCCATCCCCAGCAATGCCACCCGCCGCCCGTACAGGCGGCGCCCCATGGCGTAGACAAGGCACACCGTGCCCAGATCGGCCAAGGCCGAGAGCAAGCGCCCCAAATCGCTGGTTTCTTGCCAGCCAGGGTGGCCAAAGATGCCCTCCACCAGGTAGCGCGTCAGGAAGAGCGGAAACGTGCCATAGACGTAGAAGCCATGCCCGCGGTTGTGGGGGTTGAGGCTGGAGCGTGCCGTATCGAAATACTCGCTTAGGCTTTTGACCGGGCTGATGTCGTTGGTCACCCAGATCAGGAAGCGCTCATCAGGGTGCAGGTATTGATACTCCCCCCAGCGGTAGCCGCTGATGCGGAAGAAAGCTGCTGCCCCAAGGATGAGCAGAAAGAGCAGGGGTTCGAGCCAAATCGCCGAAGGTTTACCGCTGCGCGCAGCCGTGGCTGACGATTGCTTCATGGTCTCCTTATTCGGGGAATGGCTGGGCTGCCGGGGAGCTCGGTGGCACGAGGTAGAGCAGGAAATCCTTGCCGGGGGTGCGGGAAGAGCGGCGCATCAGCCACCCATGCGGGTAGAGTTGACGCAGCGTGACCACCGTCTCCTGGTCCTGTGGGTTGAGGATGAACAATTTGGCAGCAGCATATCTTAGGGTGTTCTCCAATTCGCCGGGGAAGATTTGGAAGTCGTACCCCGGGTAGCCGGCGTTGAGCGCCACCAAGCGCGTATCCACCCAATGGGGGTAGCCCACCACCCACACGGTCTCGACACTTCCCATAGTGGTGATGAAACTGCGAGCCACCTCACCCATCTCGGTGGAGTTCCACGCCGCGGCGCGATACTGCTGAGCATAGAGCCGGAACGTGAGGGAGTACTCCTGGAGCGCAGCCAGGGCAAAGAGGAGCAAGGCCATCCCCCAAGCCAAGCGTTGGCCGTTAGCCCCTTTCCAGGCGTGTTCCACCTGGCGCATCAGGCCATCGAGGGCCAAGCCACACATCAAAAAGACGGGCACAAAGGCGCCGCCGGTGCGGTAAAGGTTGGGGTTTTCGGCAGGAAAGGCCAGCGAGAGCGTCGAGGGGAGTTGCAGGATGGGGATAGAGAGCAGCAGGAACAAATCGAGCCAGTGGCGCTCTTTTCGGTAGCGCACAACCAATGCCACAGCCCCTAGGTAAAAGAGCGCCCCACTCACCACACCCAGCGCCGGGCGATGGGGCACGGATACCGGCCAGATTTCGCCGGCATCTACACTAAACATGGTCAAGGCGCGCCACACGTTGCCCAAGAAAATCGTCCACGGGGGCGCCTCGAGGGGACGTTCCACCTCCCCCAAGCGGGAAAGTGTGCGGTAGAAGAAAGCGTTGGGCTGTTCCAAGGCGAAACGCAGCATGGGCAGCAAGGCAGCCACACTGAGCACCACGATCACCACCAAGCCGAAGGCCACAAGGCGTCCCCGTTGCGGCGAACGCTGATGCAGCCCATAGAGGCCGAGCCCGAATAAAGCGAGTAGGGGGAGAATGCGGTCGGCAGTGTAGCCGTAAAAGCCGACTCCCAGCGTGAGGCCGGCCAGGACGAGGAAATTGCGCCGCCCACTGCGCAGGCCGCGCACCAGAAAATAGCAAACGGCAGCGGTAAACAGAAAATAAAACGGCAAACGCAGCCCAAAGCGTGAAACGACATTTGGCCAATAGGCTATGCCGGCCAGGAGGGTTGCTCCCCAGGCCAAACGGCGGCTCCCCAGCTCCAACCCGAGCGCATAGAGGAAGGGCAAAGCGGCCAGTCCGATGAGCACCGAAGTCACTTTTAGGAGGGTGAACCCCAAGGGCAAACCCAACCAACGATGCAGCGCCGCGTTAAGGTAAAAGATCAAAGCCTCCCGGCCGCCGTTGGAGGGGAAGAAGATGAGCGTTTGACCGTTCAACACCCGCAAGATGTCCAGGATTTTTTCGGCGTGATCGCTGTTCATCTCCGGGGGCACTTCGGCTAGGCGGTAAAAGCGGAAGAAGAGAATCACCCCGACCGCAATGATGGCAGCTAACCCTTCTCCGCGGATGGTGAAGCCTTGGCGTACTCTCTCCCAAGCTCTGCGCAAACGCGGCCACCAGGGCTGCCGCTGTTCGCCGGGCAGCCAGAAGGCGCGAGCGGTCAGCCACAGGCTCAGCCCCAGGAAGGTGAGGTTTACCAAATTGAACTTGAGATTCCCGCTGGTGAGAAAAGCCAGCGCCAAAAGCAGCAAGCCGCCTCCTAGCGAGTAGAGATCCACCGTAGCCGGATCAGAGTTTTGGGCATCGGGGAGGGAAGGTGCCCAAGGGGCTTCCCCTTTGCGTTCCGCCCAAAGCAAAGCGGCTACCGTGGCGAGCAGGAACACCGCGCCAAGGAAGCGTGTTGGCCCTTCCCCCATACCCAAAAGCGCCTGGGCGAGCAGCGCTAAAGCCAATGCCATGAGCATACGCCACGGCAAGGCGGGCCTTGGCGCCGGCGCGGCAGGTTCCCGAAGCGGGGTATCGCCGGTTCTGGGGGGGCTTGCTCCGCCTCAGTTTCGCCGAACCATTCCTCGGGGAGTTCAACGGGCGGGTACTTGTGGGGGAACAGGCGTCCCTTGAGGTAATCGAGCAGGCTTGGCTCTTCCATGCGTTCTCAGCAGAGTGAGCATTCTCCTAGCACGAGGCGACCGGGGAGTGTGCCGCCCCTCAGACCCCTGATTATAAACCAAACCGCTCCGCCGTCTCTTGTTCGGGCGCCCCGGCTTAAAGGCGGCGCGCCACATAAAAGGTGCACACCCCATCTTCGCAAGGGGCCGGCCGGTAGTAGCGACGGGCGTAGCGCTCGGTGAGCGCCAAATTCCAGCGCTGCGGCACCAAAATCCAGCGGCCGGTGATCTTATGGATAAGCAAGGAGGGCAGTCCAAAGTAATGCCCCCACTCGATGGCCTGTAGCGTCTGCGGTGGGCAGTAGTGCCAGTAGCGCTCTAGGACAAACCCGTTGCGTTCCAAGCGCGCCTGCCACACCTGTGGAGGATCGGCGTGGTGATGACGGGATAGGCGATTAAAGAAGGCTCGGTACTTTTGCGCCAGATCGTGCCAACCCAGGCGGTCGAGCCAATTGGCGATGGAAAGTGCCTCTAAAAAACGGGGATTGGGGCCGCAGAAGGCAAAAGGCGCCCCCGGAAGCAAGACGCGCTGCACCTCGGCCAGCACCTGTTCCACAGCGGGGATGTGCTCCAACACGGAATTGCTCATGGCCGCGGCGAAGCTTCCGTCAGGGAAGGGCAACGCGCCCCCCTCGCCGCGCACCAACCAGCGATAACCACCGCGACGGCGCGCCTCGGCCATGGTTTTCTCCGCCGGGTCAATGCCGACCTCGAGCGGTTGGTCGAAGGCCACGGTGACAAAGTGCCCATCGCCGCTGCCAATATCCAACAGCGGGCGCGGTAAGCGCAGGGGCGGGTAAAAGGAGGCCTCTATGGCGCGCATTAGCGAGCGGAAATAGGGCACCTCCCGCAGATGCAACCAGAGGTAATCTTTGGGGGGATTTTCGGCCATAGGCTTGTAACGCTTTCAGAGATGGGTTTCGGGCTGTTGGTATGGGAGAGGGTGAGCGTGCCGCGGCTGCCCACTGCGCACCCATTCAAAAAGGCGTTCGTACTCCTCGGCCACTACCTGCGGGGAAGTGGCGCGCACTAGGTTCTCGGTTTGACCGCGGTAACGCTGCGGCGACTCTAAGATGGCGATCAAGGCCTGGGCAAGGGCTTGGCTATCCTGGGGAGGGACGATCAGGCCGGCCCCGCTGTGCAAAACCGGCACGCGCACCCCTGGGAGATCGGAGGCCACCACCGGCGTGCCGCAGGCCATGGCTTCCACTTGCACCAGGCCGAAAGACTCGGTGCTGTTCAGGCTGGGCAAGGCGAGCACCTCGATCTCGTGAAAGAAGACGGCCATGTCTTGCGGCGGCACCACTCCCAGAAAGGTCCAATGCTCCCGCAGCGGCTCGATGAGCGAAAGCACGCGCCGAGCGTAGTCCTCCTCCCCGAGCACATCTTGGTAGGGGCCGACAAAGAGCACGCGCGCCTGGGGAAAGCGCTCCAAGACGAGTGGCAAGGCCCGCGCCAGCACTTCCACCCCTTTTTCGGTAGCCAGGCGCGCGGCCATCCCGATCAGGCGCTGGCCGGGCTGAATGGCGTACTTCCGGCGAAAGGCGTGGCGCTGGAATGGCTCGACTGACTCCACCTCGACCGGGGGCAGGAGTGGGAGCACCTTGGGCAAATAACGTTGCAGGAAGGGCGAATGCTCGGCGTAATCGCGGGTGTTGTGCACAATGAGGTGGGCCGCCGGCGGTGATGTGATTGGTGAGATTCGAGACTCGATTGGCTAGGGTGTGGATCCAACCGCGCGGCAAGCGCAGATCGCAGTGATAGGTGAGCACCACGCCTTTGCCCAGCAAACGACTGATCAGGGCGATGTAAGCCGCATCGAATTGGGGCACGTGCAGATTTACGACATCGGCTTGTCGGGCTAACTTCCACGCCCACCAAGGCATGCTGGGCATGATCACCCCTTTGCTCAGGCGGAACCACACGTTGGGGCGCACAATTTCCACGCCGTCCAGGCGCTCGTGGGGCGGCAGGTGTTTCGCAAAGCGCGAAGTGAGGATGGTCACCCGGTGACCGCGCGCCGCCAGGGCGCGCGCCAGGCGTTCCACATAGATGGTCAGCCCCGAATAATGGGGGCGGTAGTAGGTGAGGGCGATGAGGATGTGCATCGAATCAGGGGGTATCCTCCAAGGAAGGGGGAGAGAGGTGGCGCACTTGGCGGAAAAGGCCGCCCAGCGTTAACCCATCCTGGACAAGGGCAAGGCTTCCGAAGAAGCCGGTCACCAGATAGTTGGCCAAATGGGCAGTGAGGGCTACCGCTAGAGCGGTGGAGGCATCCAGGCTGAAGATGGCTAAAGCCCCCATAATGGCCATCTCCAACACGCCTACGGCGCCCGGCGAGGAGGGCAGGGCAATCCCCAGGGCCATCACACTCACCGTGAAGGAGGCCCACAACCAGCGCGCTTGGGGGTAGAAAGCCTGCAAAAGGATGTAAAACTGAGCCACGGCAATCGCCCAAGCCAGGGTCATCAGGAGCAGGGTCTTGAGCAAGCGCCGGCCTTCCACCAAGGCTGCCAGGCCGGCGAAGAAGGCCTCCACGCGTGGCTCGGTTAAGAGGCGGCTAAGAACAGGCACACGCTCCCGCAGCCAGGCCAGTTGCTGCCGCGTCCAGCTTTGGTGACGCCCAAGGAGATGCAGAACGAACAGTCCTACGATCATCAAGGCGCCCAAACTTAGGGCAACCCCCTCTGCCGCACTCACGCCCACCACGAAGGGCAAGGTGCTCATCAGCAGGCCGGCGGCGAAGACCACATCCAGGGCGCGCTCAATAATCACCGTGGAGAAGACCTGGAAGAATCCCAGCTGGGCTTTACGCGCCAGCAGGAAGGCCCGCCCAACCTCTCCCAAGCGGAAGGGGAGCAGATTGTTGAGCAAATACCCCTGATTGAGGGTGAGAAAGACCGTTCGGTAGGCCGCTTGTTCCTGCAACAGGGTGCGCCAAAGCAACCCCCGCACCCCTAACCACAGCAGGCTAAAGGCGAAGAATAGGGGAAGGTAGCGGTAATCGGCCTGCTGCAAGGCTTGGAGAAAGCGCGCCACATCTACCAAGGAGAAGATCGCTACCAGCGCAACCAGGCTGATCGTAACCCCCAGCGCAACCCGGCGCCACTCTTGTGGCCTGGGACTCACAATCGGTTAGTCCTCCCCTAAACGCAGCACAGCCAAAAAAGCCTCCTGAGGGATCTCGACGTACCCTATCCTCTTCATACGCTTCTTGCCGCGCTTCTGTTTTTCGAGCAGTTTCTTCTTGCGGGTGACATCGCCGCCGTAGCATTTGGCTAGCACGTCTTTGCGCAGGGCTTTGACGTTCGCCCGCGAGATCACCCGTCCCCCGGCGGAGGCCTGGATGGGCACCACAAACAGTTGCCGCGGGATAATGTCTTTGAGTTTCGAAATCAACGCTTGCCCCTTGTGATAGGCCTCTTTGCGGTGGACGATGGTCGCCAGGGCATCTACCGGCTCCTCATTGACCAGAATTTCCAACTTAACCAGGTCCTCCGGACGGTAGTCGGCGAATTGATAATCGAGCGAGGCGTAACCACGAGTGCGCGATTTGAGCTGGTCGAAGAAGTCTACGATGATGGCTGCCAGCGGCATCTCAAAGTGGAGCAGCACGCGCCCCGGAGCGGGGTACTCCTGGCCGATGAAAATTGCCCGCCGTTGGGTGGCCAGGTCCATCACTACCCCGTAGTACTCCGTAGGGGTGAAGATTTGTACCTTCATCCAAGGTTCGCGAATCTCGGCGATCTGGTCTTCTTTGGGCAGTTGGGCCGGCGAGTCAATGAGCATCACCTCGCCGCTGCGCAGCACCACCTCGTATTCCACTGAGGGGGCGGTGAAGACCACGTCTAGGTCATACTCCCGCTCCAAGCGCTCCTGGATGATCTCCATATGGAACATGCCCAAAAAGCCGCAGCGGAAGCCGAACCCCAGCGCTTGCGAGGTCTCCGGTTCAAAGACCAGCGAGGCATCGTTGAGCTGCAGCTTTTCCAGGGCGTCCTTCAAATCCCCGTAGTCCTCCGCCTCGGATGGGTAGACTCCGGCGAAGACCATCGGTTTCACCTTGCGGTAGCCGGGCAGCGGCTCGGCAGCCGGCTGGGTGGCGGAGGTCAACGTATCGCCCACGCGGCATTCACGCACGGT
>VSSL01000191.1_pt1 | contig 17104 bp, 6 predicted proteins | sample 4557531 | NCBI WGS metagenome assembly VSSL01 (sample SAMN10986726, study PRJNA523729) | hot springs metagenome | isolation source: hot springs | place: India:Timba, Gujarat | collected 2018-05-31 | reverse complement strand
TTTTAATATTGCTTCGTAAGAAACTATTTCATTTTCTTTTTTAGCCATTTTTTGATTGATTTTTGTTGTTAACTATATTTTCAATGTCTTGAACAAAAGTAGCAACATTAATTGGTTTAGACATATAACCATCGAAGCCAGCAGCAATCAATTTCGCCTCGTCGCCTGGTTGGGCCAAACCAGTAATAGCAATAATTGGTACTTGTTCCAAAGACTTGATTCCTCTGATTTTTTCAAGAAGTTCGGTACCATTCATATCGGGCAAAAGAACATCGGTTAAGACGCAATATGGTTTGTTATTTTGCAACCACTCGAGGGCAGAATTTGCATTGTCGAATTCAATTGCATCGTAACCATTTTTTCGCAAAATTGTAGCAAACAACTTGGATATCGATTTGTTATCCTCGACCAAACAGATTAATCCTTTTTGTTCTTCCATATTCATAAAAGATAAAATTACAAAAAATTATTTAACAAGCACAATTTCAACTCTTCGATTTTTTCGCCGACCTTCCTCCGTCGTGTTATCTGCAATTGGATAGAACGAGGAACGCGAGGCAGTTCTAATTCTCGATGGACTAACTCGTCGAGAAATCAAATAATTTGCCGCTGCTTGAGCACGAAGACGACCGCGTTCGGTGTTTTGGTCTAATGTACCCTGGTTGTCCGAATGTCCTTCAATTACAACAATATATTCTGGATTAGTCAGCAAAAACTCGGCAATTGCATCAAGCGTTTTACGCATTGAAGGTGTTAACGAAACTACCTCGGAACGGTTGTAACCTTGCAAAACGATTTTTTGGTTTGGGTTAATTGTAGTTTTCTCTTGTGGAGTTGCAACAGAAATTTCACTCTCAATTTGCTCCTCTTGGGTAAGCCCAGCTTCAGAATGAATTTCGGAAATGGGCACCATACTCAACTCAAGGGAGGCAAAAAGTGGTTGTCTTTCAAATCCAGCGAACATTACCCCACGCCTTACAGTCGGCGGTGTTTGTACAATTGCCTCGGGCGGTTTAACATAAGTTGAATCGTATTTCCTCAGTTCCGACTTAACATCATCTGGTCCAAACAGCAGGGAAAACCCTCCCCGCAAGTGCAAAGTATTCAAAGAAGACCCATAACCACTGAAAACAATAGTCCCAAAATGCATACTAATGAAGGGTTTCGCCCGAACTCTAAAACTTTGGTTTATGCTAAGAAAAAGCAAATCCCATCCAGCACCGGCGTGGAAATTCAAACGAAATTGCCTTGGGCTGGCGCTTAGAACCCAATCAGTGACTAAACGGGAACCATCCTTGTATTCGACTTCTTGCAAACGGGATTTATTGGAGAAAAAATATTCCAAATCGAAACCAGCAAAAGCGTGCAACCCTTCAATTGAAAAATTGTACCTAACAGAAGGCGAAAGGACAATCGAACGAAAATCAAGAATCAACGAGTATGAATGCTCTTTTGACAATTCAGCAAGAGATTCAACAAAACGCTTCTCCAATAATGTCAATCGAACCATTCCACCCCAGTGTGAACCTTTGGGGACATACTCACCCGTAAGCCCAAATAAAACATTCACTCCATTTCGGCTGTTGTGTTGCAGCAATCTATTTAAAGTATCACTCAAGGGAAGATAAGGTCTTTCTGGTATCCAAAGTTTACCAATGTTCAAGTTAAACGATGTATTTCCAAACAAGCCGAACCACCAATCACCGTAACTTCGATTTAAAACCAAGGTATCGAAATTTGGAAGCACTCTGTAATCAATAAAGGAACCCTCGGGAGCTTGACCTCTGACATACAAGGTGCTCCAAATAAAGATTAGCAGGAACAAAACCAGATTGCCTCTTCGCATTTCCTCCAACACTTGCTGTCAGTAAATAATTAATTTCTTTGCCAAACTTACAAAATCCGTTTCAAGTAACAGTAAATATACACCACTTGGAAAATCGCCAATATTAAAGTTCAATTCAGTCTTTCCCGAATGAATTTCACCAGAGTACAAAATCTTTGTACCTCCGTCAATTGAGTTAACAAGAGCAAATTTACAAAAAACTGAATTATCTGCTTCAACAATTAAATTAATAAATTCACTGACTGGGTTATCTTTTACAACGAAATTAATCTTTGGTATTAATTCCAATTTTACCAAATCATTCAATGGCTTGCAAATTTCTACAATATCAACAAAGGCCGTGTCGAACAGCCAAAGTATGTTTCTTTTGCCACGAAAATCGACATAATTCACTTTAAATGGGGCTTTGCGTTCGCCCCAAGGAAGCAACGCATAAACTTGGACAATTTGAAAAGTATCCAACGAACCAATAGAACTTAATCGAGAGTATATCGTATCTACTGGTCCATATTTAACTGTGCGATTTTCGGGATGGTAAACCCCAAAATGCTCTTTTGGTACTTCTAAAACAGCAAATGAAGTATCGGAGAAGAATCTATTCAGCGGTACTTCAAGAAGATTTTTGAAAATAATTGGAAAACTTGCCATCCTACCAGCATTTGCCTCGAAAGATTTGCATTGCACCACTACTGGTATAAAATATGGCAAAGCCAAACGCTGGTCTATATGTTCAAACTCGAAGTTTTTGTAAAAAGAAATTGTGCCATCTCGCATTCCTAAAAATAGATAGTGTCCACCGTCAATAGTTTTTAAAAAAGTTATCGCAGACTTTTCCTTAATTGGAAAATGCACTGGAAAATTCATTGGAAAGTAAGTTTGTACCAGTTGCTATCCAGCGATACAGAAATAGCAACTGGAGCATAGTCGCAAAAATCCACCCCTCGGATGTGAAATGAATGCGATGAGATGACGTAATCAAGGCTTTCATTGTTAATATTATAGATACGTGATTTACCGTCGATACCACCAGCAATAATCAAAATATCGTTTGAGTCGAAGGAAATGGACCAAACCACATTTTTGAAAGAACTGTCTCTGTTTGTTGAAAACGATTTCAACTTTTTACCTTTGAGCAAATCGTAGATTGTGACAAATCCTTCGTAGTCACCAACTGCAAGCAAATTCCCTTGCTTTGAAAAAGCAAGTGAATAAATTTGTTTATTGTGATTTAAACGTAAAATTTCATTCAAATTCGAGTCGAGGACCACAAGTTCACCAGAATACGAACCAAAGGCAACCAATTTTTTTTGGTTATCAACAGCCAGAGCACGAACCGTTGCTGAACTATTTCCAATCATTCGTAATTCAGTTGGATTCGAAAAATCCCAAAGGAATACAGCGGTATCGGAAGAGAATACTACTTTCGAACTCGAATGGAAGAACTTTGCAGAAAGTATCGCTTTCCCCCAAACCAAAGAGTCCAACTTCTTTCTTGAAGAGATATCCCAAATAATTAATTTCCCGTTCAAACTAGAAGTTAAAAACAACGAGTCCGCTTCCCAGTAATCAATTGAACTAACTTCGGATGAGTTTGCCTTCTCAACTTCCCAGAGTTTAATTGGAATAGTAAAGTTGAATGCCTCGTAGTGGAAATAAATAGTATCGATATCCAATAAAGGGGGCAACCACGTAAGTTCTTCTTTATTCAAGAACTTACCAATTTCAATCCAGTTTTTCTTGTCAATCGAAAAATCTAATTTTTGGAGCGAAATCGCCTTGGTTTGAAAATTGAAAACGACATTCCTCCCAGCAATAATTGAATCAACAGGCGAAGGTTTTGTTATTTGTGCAATAAGCAGTGTGAAATCGAACAGCAAGATTAGGACAATTCTTGTAAAACGGACAGCCACATTTAGTCCCTATCTTATTAATTGTAATTTAACAATTGCCCTTGAAATTTCAACTGTTGGGTCGTCGATTGGATAGGCAATAAAAACAACGTTGTACAAACCTTCCTGGGCATTATAAGACGCAAGGAAATCGATACTATGCTGTCCTTTGGGGGTATAAACCCCTTTAAGGAGATGGGTTACAATTCTTCCAGAAAAATCGTTTACAAAGGCGTCAAGAATTACATCATCCTCGACAATATAATCAATTCTTGTAGAAACACTAAATGGATTAGGTGAAGGAGTCGCTTTTGTGATAATAGAATTTGGAATACGTTCGCAATCATACGCAAGGTCAACGTAATTACCAAAGAAATCCCTGTAAAGCAATTTATAGCAATATTCCAGTCCACGGTACGAAACCGAGTCGAATTCGAAAGAATATGTCTTTCCAGTTGAAGAAGTTCCCAATCCCAAAAGTCCACGGTTTTGTGGGTCACTTCTCCTATAGTCAGCGACTGTGTCTGAATAATTTAAATTTGCTGGCTCGGGATTGTCTATTGTACGCAACGCTCGAACAACAATAAATCCATCAACATAGGCTTCGGAAGTAGTTTCCCAACTTAATCGAAGTTTTTTCAAACCAACATAATCGGCATCGAAATATTTCAATACTGTCTTTGGAGCGGGTCTATCGAAAGTTGAATAATTAACAAGAGAACGAAGTCCGTCGTCCATTTCAATATTGTCGTTCACCTGGTAGAGTAACATATTCGGTAAGAAAAGGCTGTCTCTATCTATTTTGTAGGCACAAGCCTGATAATAAATATAAGGTTCGAGCCAACGTAATTTTGTTGGGGGAACTGTTCCATCTTTTGTTTTTATTATAAACTTCCCAATTTTGATACCATTGCCACCCAAAGGCAAAGCAACGCAATTAGAAAATTCCTCTGGACCAGCAATAGTAATACTAAATCTACCAGGAAGAACATTTGGTGTTACAATATAACTAACCGTAGGAAGAATTCCAGGAATTGCAATTATTGGCAAATCACTGGAGCCTGGAACAAGTTCTATGTGGTGCCTATCAGGTGAAACATTATAGTTTAAACTATCGAAAGCAAATTGAAATGTAGCATTAGCAAAGTATAGCCAACTATCGCTGGCTCTTTCCAAACGAAGTATGAATTCTAATTGGTCCCCTTTGGATAAAGAAATACTATCCAACACAGCATTTGCGAGTATCGTCCTCTGTGCATACATTTTATAAGAAACAAAAAGACAAAACCACCAACAAAAGAAGAGAAAGTTTTCTCATGGCAGAAATGATTTCCTTCCTCGGTTGTTAATTGAAAAATTCAAATCCCTGGTAGTAATTATTCCGTCAAGATTTGTATCCCAAATGAAATAACCCTCGAAGTCTCGTTCAGTCCAAATCCCAATCTGGTCGAATAAATCAATAACACCGTCGCCATTAATGTCGCCAGAAATTAAACCAAAGAGAAGGCCGTTCGGAGTTTTGGCAAGCGGACGTAATGCATTTTCACGCCCCATAACAAGTTCTGGCTTTGTAAAGTCAACTGTAGCATCAACTAGTTTCCTCGAAAGATCAACTGGCTCTTCCGTAACAACAGCAAGATGATTTCTATGCAAAATTGCGATATAATAATTAGAATACCCAGAATCAAATCTAATTTGTGAATCAGTCAGAGGATATTCACCATTTCTTCCAATGATATTACCATTAGTAGTAATAAATCCAGTATAGACAATTGGTTTCGGATCTGTCAAGGTACGTCTGAACTGGATCACAACCCAATCGACGACTGAATCGGGTATCGGGTCGACATAAATGGAACTACGCTGTGGGTCAAGATTATATGGAAATACATCGGGCGGAGTATTAGGAATCAAATTCCTTTTTCGTAAATCATTTGCCATCGAACCATTTCGCCAGGCACCTTCGAGCAACGCTTTCGCTTTGAATGCAAGCGGTTGGTAGAAAGACGAGCCAATTGCAAATTCGCCACTCTGAACTTGAGAACCAGATTTAACAACATTGTATGCCCAACCATTTAAAGTATCGAACTGAACTACATCTTCGTCTCCAACATTTACCCAAGTAGATCCATTCCACCACTGCAAACGCAGTTTGTATACATCAAGTCCATTGGTTTCGTCAATCGAAGTGTCTGGGGAATGACGCCAGCCGTATCCAACAATCGGATAAAATTCTGGAACCGTCTGACCTAATGAATTTTTTGCAAATATTTGTATTTGTCTTCTAACTTTCGAAACTCCAAATGGTAATTGGGGAAAAGTCCTTGGTTTTACCCGAAAAGTAACTTCGCTTGCACCGTTTTTAGAATTCTCGTTTGGAAATACTAAGTAAGTATAAACATTATTGAACAAAATTCTGCTTGAATCACCTTTAAGTGATGTGCGGCGAAAACTTCCAGAAATTTCCGCTTGCGGATTAACGAACTCTGGATTATTTTGACTAGTGAGTGTTAAGATGTATTTAGTCGAATCATCTGGTTCAGTATAAATTGAAGAGCGAAGTCGCAAAGTATCGTTTACAGTAACATTTTGGGAAAGAATAACTCCACCAGTGTTGTTTACTTCAAGATTTCCAAGAGTCTGCTCGTCTTTTGGCAATTCGGGACCACTTGTAATAACACCATTGCCTCTGTACTCAACATCGACTCTTTTACCAAACAATGGTGTTTCAGAAATAGATGCCCCAACATATCGAACAATTCGTGCAGAATCCCCCAAAAAGAAATTATTTGAGAGCGAATTTAAAAACTGACCACGCGATAGGATTAACTGATGATCTACTTTGAAACCGCCACCACGAATCACCACAGCACCGAAGGGATTGTCGAGGTGGAGAATAGGGAAGTTACCATTTCCCCAGATATCCTGCCATTGATTTCCAGCCAAACGCACCTCTTTATTTCCAAAAATGGAAACAGTATTCGCCACTGGACCCAAAGCCCATATATCCCCACGGAGCAGGTTAATTCGGGCTGAATCAATCAGCAAAAGACTATCGCGAGCGATTAGTGGTACTGGTTGATTCCCAATTTTTCGAACAGTATCAATAATCTTTAAACCAGCACCGCTAATTACCAATTGGTTATAAACAATGTTTGGAACTTCTTGTGTGAAAGCGGGACAAGAGGCAGTGTATTCAAATCGACCATCAATAGTGTCGTTGAGGTTCTTAACTTGGCCAGCACGAACTCGGATAGTTCCAAGATTGTTAATCTTTCCGCCAGTATTGTCGAGTGTTACACCTTGTGCATCGAGGAAATAAATGGCAAAGAAAAATACAATAATGTTTATTGTAATTTTCTTTACCACATTTTCCCAGTTTCGACTTGAAGTTCTCATATTTCCTTATATCATTAAATCAAAAATATTCCCCGGGGGAAATCCCCGGGAAATTTGCATATTATTGGCAGATACCAATTTCGAGAATGCTCTTGTTCATAATAGAACCGTTGTTGGTAAGTTGCAAAGTACCGAGAACTGGTGTAAATTGTCCACTTGGTCGGATCCAAATACCATTTAAGCCAGTCGCAGAACCACTATCACCGTCCCCAGTATTAGCATTTGTATTTAGGTTATAAATACCAGGAGAAGAGAAGCCAGTAACTGGCACCAAGCGAGTACGGAAGATCTTTTCCCCTGTACCCATCGTTGGGTCTTGGTTACCAATCACTAATGTCGCACCAGAAACATTTGCGATTGTTATACTATTCGCAGCTGCACCAGCATCACCATTAATGCTTCCATCCACTTCGTCATCTGCCCAAGCAGTACCACCGAAGACAGCCTGGTCGATACCAGTCCACACAACGTGGCGAATTTCGACATCATCATTAGCAGTTGGAACATAACCAACATCCCAGGTTCCCGGGTTTGTCCATCGTCCGTTAGTAATAGAGACAATAACAAGTGGTGTTGCAGTTAATACGATGTTGGAACCATCGGATAATTCATAGACTGAACCACCACCGGCAGATGCAATGAGATTAATACCTGAACCACTACCGCCACCGTAGTTAACATATTTTGGTGCACTTGAAACGTTTCGAGTGTAAGTTGCACCACCTCGGACAAGTTTCTGGTGGCTTGCACTTGAACTATAACCTTCTGCGAAACGCAATAAGCTATCATTAGCATTGTATGTAGCGTCTTTATCACTATCTTCGTAGTACAATCGCAATGCACTAATAGTTCCAGTGCCACTAAAGTTCGCAGTGATGGAACGCTTAATATCGGTAGAATTGCTGAAGTTATTAAGATTTGTTGGGGTTGTTTGTTGACGAACATCAAGTTGGAACCAAGTTGGAACAGATGAGAAAGTTACTTGGGTATTTGCGTTATTAAATGTATACGCAGTGCCGGCTGTCATATTTTGCCAGCGGAATTTACCACGAACTTCTACATTACCCGTGTAGGTCGCAGAACCGGTTCCGTTAGTATTCAACATGGTAAGAATGTAATCATTTGTACCGGGAGCCATATCAACTTCCTGCGAAACTGTTAGGTTGTTACATACATTAACATTCCCCCCGGCAGTTTTTGCTCCAGTTCCTTCGAGGAACAAGTTACCATAACTTGCAAAGTTGGCACCATTGCCAAGAATTGTTTGTGCACCACCAGAATAATGGAAGTTCGAGGCGCAATTCATATCAATCGTTCCACCACTTTGAGTAAACGAACCAGTTAAATAAACTGTAGTACCGGAAGCAGTTTGGAAGGTTCCATTATTGTTGGCAAAGTTAGTAAATGTAACATTACCAGCACCAGAATTCACATAAACGCCACCGCCAGCACCAGAAGCACTATTTGTAAAGTCAGCAGAACTTGTAAAAGTACCAGAACCATTAAAGTTCCAAGTACCATTATTTGTAATATTTGCAGAAGCAGTGCTCGCTTGAGTATTGTTTAAGTTAAACGTACCATTATTAGTCATTGCACCGCTCGTGTTATCAAGAGTAAATTGGTAGGAAACACTTGCAGTTGTTCCAGAACCTACTTCCTTTGTCGAGCCACCGGTTAACACTAATGCATAATAACCAGTTCCATTGGAAGTGTTTTCGCCAGCAATCACTTGATTGCCAGTAGTTCCGTTATAAGTAACTGTTACTGAATTAGTTGTGTAGTCACGATTTCCGCCTTGAGGATTGTAACTTCCGGCGATGTAAACATCTTCAAGGAATGTCTTCACTCCGGTTCCATTAGTACCGAGATTGGTATAATAAGTTGGTTGGTACGCACCACCGGTATACAATCCTCCAACGTTCATATTGTTGTCGCAGTACCAAATAACAGTTCCCGGAACTGGATTAGAGGCTGTTCCGTAGGGTGCAGTTCCATCGAACTTACCACCACTTGAACGCATACGAATCGTCCCACCACCAGTACCAACTTGATAGGTACCGCCAGTGTTATTAGTGAAATTTTGAGCAAGAATTTCGGAAAAACCAAACGCAAAGATAAGGAACAAGGCTAAAAGGTAGCCAAATAAGTGTTGTTTGCGAGACATTTTTGCCTCCAAATTAGTTCGACATAAGTTCTTTTTTGTTCTATTCATATAAACTCCAATTAGTTGAACAAAATTAATTTAAACAAATAAAATATTCATAAGTATAATTACCTAAATTATGGACAATTTCCAATTTCAATAACACCTTCGTTTAATATTGATGCATTGTTAATTACACTGCCTCGAACTGAAATAGCATCATTTCCGACATTGTTATGCAATGTAACACCAGAGTTTATCAACAAATCACCTCGAATCAATAACTGAGAATTTGCAAACTTTGTGCCAGAATTGGATAGCCACACAGTTCCCAAACCACCAGTGTTAGTTATGAAGTTCTGAGTAAGATTTGTTGGTAAAGTTGTAAACACTTGGTTGCCTCCATTGAAGTCAATTATACTGTTTGTATTTATTACATAATTTGAGTAGTTATTTATTGCGGTTGCAAGATTATTGGTTCCTCCAACTCGCAAAATCCCGTTTGCAGCAAGTTCAAAAGTTCCAAGACTTCCAATAGTCGCATTCATTGAATACGACTGCAAATTAAGTGTACCATTCAAAATCCGCAAGTCGTTTTGCACAGTGATATTTTTGTCTATTGTAACAACGTTGTTTGGATAAGTACCGGAATTGTCAACGATAAACGAGAATACAGTCGAAGGCAAGCCATTTCCAATCGCTTGATTTCCACTTCCATTGTATACATAGATTGCATTTGTACTATAATTGCGTGTTAAATTCGTCTCAATGTTTCCAAGGCTCGACCCAACAGTTGTTATTCCGTTTGGAGAACCAATTTTCAAAGTCGAAAAGTCGGACAACGTGAAGTAGTCACCATTTAAGACATTAATACCAAGATTTAATGTGCCAGTATTTGACATACCAGTACCGACAGAAATCCCAACTCCATTAGGATTAACGAAGGGATTCGAAATGTCAAGTGTGATTTCGTGGTTGCCAACACCGTTGTTACCACCACCAATTACAACAGAATCCCTTTCAGCATTGGGGAAGAGCCCAGTACCAGCAATTGGTCCGCTATGTGTTGGTGACCAAGTCCAGGAGTTATCGCTTGTCCAAAGACCAGACTGACGGGAGTAGAAAATACGTCGGAAAGCCGCTTCGTTTCCAATAGTCCAATCACCGTAAAAGGCAGAGTAGGAAAAATTAGCACTGGTTTCGAAAGTATTCGCCGATGTATTGATGGAAGAGGGGTTGAATGGGAAGGACCAGGAACCACCTGGGGTTTCGAAAGGTGGACGCCAACGTCCAATTTTAGTAAATTCCGCTTCATTTCCAGCAACATCATTGTCATTGTAATAAAACGTCCACTTTCCATTAATGGTTGCTGTAACGCTATCGATAGTCCAATATCTTTTCAAATAAGAAGCAGCGGTACTTGGCGAAAAACCTATATGTCCATCAGTTTGAACCGTACTTTGCCCGTAAGAAGTTCGAACACCGACCGTACCAGTAACCCCAGAACCACCAGCATCAAACACTGCGGGGGCATAGTATGTGTTTGAACCGACGGGGAACGAATAGGACTGACCAGTCGTAACAGCACGTATCAACAACCCACTATTGTAAGAAGTTCGAACGTAGCGGTTGCTTCCGAAGTTTAGAATTGCAGTGGGCGAGGAGTTGGAAATTTTCAAGTTCACTCCATCGAGCAAAGTAATATACGTATTTGGATTTGCAAAATTCAATGTTCCCGAAACAAATGTATGTTGAGTTGAAGGATTATTAATAGACGGGCGAGTAATGTTTAAATTTCCCTGGTCTATAACAAGATTATTGAATCTAACTCCAGAACGGTTTTTCAGAATCAAATACTTATCATTGGAACCAGAAAACGTTACTGTTGCGGACGTGGGTTCGAATTTGCCTTCGGTTCCATTGCTATCAAGAATCATAACACTGTACAAAGTCAGATTACGGCTTCCAGCATTAAATGTGCCTCGTTTTACCAAGAGAGTATCGGCAATTTTAAGTGCTGGTGCACCAGCGTAGTTTGAAAGATAAACATTGCTGTTCGATGTGTTTGAATTTTCAATAATCAAAGTTTTAATTGAATCGGGCAAGCCAAGACCAGTATTTAAAGCAGAAACGCTACTATTGTAATAATACCTTGAAACACCATAATTGCGAATACTTGTTTGAACAGCACCAATGTTTCCATCGACAACTCTTGCAATTCCATATTGATTTTGTATTCCCAATGTGCAACTATCTTCCAATATAAATTTCTGTCCAGAAAGATATCCAAGTGTACCATTAATTAACAAAGTACCGGGAAGGTTGTTGACACTATCTTTTTCAACATAAACACTCATAACATTCGGAGAAAATCCATCGGGTAATATTACAGTTTTGTTATTACCAATTCTAACAATGTCTGTTGTTTGATTTGGTATACGAGTTGGAACATCATCAACATAATAACTTGTCAAAGACCAGGTATTTGGATCGTTCCAGTAACCGTTATTCCTACTCCAGAAAGTAATTCCCAAAGGCAAGCCAGCAGTGAAATCACCAAACAAATTAATGCCTGTAGCGTACAATGTTGTATCTGTTTTAACCGGAGTTAAAAATCTGGTCCAGGTTCCAGTGCCCGGACAAGGTGTAGGCGGGTCGGGGCAAGGTGGATTGTAGTTGAACACATCAAAGTTGTTCAAATTGCTACCAGTTTTGAAATCATTTGGATTGAGAAATTGCAATTTCAAATTGAAAGTATTACCAGAAGCAAGCGCAAAACCGTTTGTAGTAACCTTCCAATATCGAATTAAGGTTTTTGATGTATCGATTAGAGCATTGAACAGATAGGGATGTTGGTAGTTGAATGCAACAACTCCTACAAGCCCGGGCGTATTTCCCGACCCAGTTGTTTCGAACCAAACTGGGCGATAACTATCTATCGAGTCTGCACCAACAGCAAAGAATACATTTACGGCGCTACTGCCAACGTATCGATACAACCTACCGTTAATATGGCCTTTCCCATTGCGAACAATGCTTGGATTGCTACCTGTAATTGGACTTAACTCCACATACCTGCCGCTGACTATTGGTGCATCAATAAATGAATTGTTGTTATTCGAAAATTCCAATATATTCCTGATCAACAAGTTAGAAGAACCGGTGGGAGCAAGTACAACTTTACCGCTGCTTTTATTTAGACGCAAATTGTAAACTTCGATTGAGGATGAGTTGGAGAATAGAGTTTGATTATTTGCACCAAAGAGTTCAATTTGCCAAGGATTGGTTGTAAGTCCAGGAGGAACACCAATGAAAGTACCATAATTATTAAGGTTACCGGCAAGTTTTACAGTGTTACCATCGAGATTGAATATATGATTTGCATCGATTGTCCAATTTCCATTGATTGTAAAAGTCTGTTCAGCAACTTTTGTAGTAACATTATTGGAAGGATTATTTGCGAAATGTAAATCATTGACAGCAATAGTACCTCCAATTTTGATTGTAGTTCCTGTTGGTGTCAAGGTAGAATCGCCGGATTGAATCACTCCTCCGACCATACCCGCCCCATTTTGGGCATTTATTCGCAAATCGAATGCATAAGGTGATGTACCCAAAGCATTTGCTACTATTATCCTTCCGCCGTACATATTGAAAGTTGAACCAGCGTTGGTTATATCGAAACCGAAGCCATTAGATGGATAAGTGCCCATAGAAACAGTGGTAACTTTAACCTCGCCGAGTGGATTCAATGTGAAATCCACAGTGGAATTGGCAGCTGCTTTTGTAAAGTTTTTGGCTATCCAAAGTAACCCAGTGTCGATTCGTACGGTGGTTCCAGTATTATAAATTAAACTACCAAAAACACTGCTATACAGATAGGGCTCTCCAACGTAAAGAGTTCCATTTTGGATATGTATTCTTGTATTCGCATTGGTAGTAATACTCGAACGACTACTTATTCTTCCCTTCAAAATTGTGATTCCCGAATTCTGTCCAAGATTAATTGGAAAAACATCCAATCCAGAAATATAAAGAGTATTAGTTGGACCAGTGTTTTGCACCAATATTCCCTGGTTTATTTCAAAATAATGTTTCGCAGAACTATTACTACTTGTACATAAACCACTAGATTCGATTATTAGAGAATCTGCCAACCCTCCCGATTTTTCAAGCACAACACTTCTGAACGAAGCCCAAGGTCCATTCCCTGTAATTTTTGAATTACCAGTTCCGGTGAATTTTAACACTACATAATCGCTGTCCAAAGTTGAATATTGTGGGAAGAGGTGGATACCAAAAGGACCACCGGCGTTATTAATCAAATTACGAGTTATGATTAATGTATCAACCTTCTTGCGAAGAATTGAAGTTGAATAACCGGAAGTTGAAATTCGAACAGCCTCGTTGTCGAGGAACAACTGCCTTGTCTGCAAAACCTTGTTATTTCTCGTTGAGTCGAATCTTAATTCGCCGGGTGGGGGGTTTGGATTGGTTCCTCCAATTCGAATCGAATCGACAAGAGCCCTTGCAGCATCAAAGTATATCGTATGTCCATCTATGTTAACTGTATCATCATCATACAATTGTCCGGGGTAATAAGATGCTGCTGGACCATTATGCTTTAAAACTGGATCATTCGACCAATTTAATCTATCCGACCATTTACCTGTTGATCGGGAATAGAACACTCGACCGTTGAAATAAGTTAGCGGATGGCCAGCAGTATAATCTCCATAAATCTTGCTACCATTGTATGTTGTATCGTTGGAAATTTGAATTCGATATCCAGCCGGAATAGTACTTATCGTTGGATTCAATCCTAAGTTTATTTCCCAACCAGAAGAACTTTGGTATCTTCCAGGAATATATTTTGAAAAATCACCGACGGTATCAACCCACGAGAAATCAAATTGATAAGAATTTGAAGTAACATTTGTGATACCAGTGCCTTCTAAAATCCAATATTTCTTTAATATAAATTCATTTAATCGGTTTGGGTGCTTTGCGTTTCTTAACCTAACCCTAAGATTAGAGTTTGAAAAATTACCCGTAAAAGAGATATTTGCTTGGTTGAAAACTGTATCGATTCCATAAGGAAAGACGAAACTCCTTGTAGCGTTGGTTCCGTCGGCAAAATATTTCCTAATTGAGCCACTATTGGAATTTCCTGATACTCGGATCATTTTACTTTTAGAAAAGCCAGCGCCAGAATAAGTCAAATTCCCGGTGGTTGCAAAATTCAAAGTAATATTATCCGCTAAATCAATAATGTTCGATGAATCAAGCGAGAATGTGTTGTTGACAGTAACATCGGTGGTAATAGATATTGTATCTCCAGCAGGTTTCCTTGCATATACATTGTTGAATGTAATTGATTGACTGCCTCGAATACTTGATTTACCAGCATTTTGGAAAACGACCGAACCCGTTCCAGCATTGAATCCGTTCGAAGTGTCATTTACAAAATCTCCGTATAAATTGATGTTGTTGGCTTGTGCTTGAAGTTGACCACTTCGAATTCTTACAGAATCCAAAACAGTAATTGTTTTACCAAGTTGAACTATACTTCCATTCCTTGGGGAATGTACTTCAAAAGAACGCAAAATATTTGGCAAACCGTTTCCAGTAACTTGGGTTATAGTAGGATTTATATTAACAATATCTATGGTGTATTCTTCGAACTCACCAGTCCCATTATCAGTTGGACCAAAATTCTGATTGTTCTCTCTCATCCCAACACGCATATGCGTAGAACCAGGCAATGTACCAGCAGGTACAGTAAATGAAGCAGTATTAAACAATGTGTTAGAATTAGATGTCATATCTACAACCAACTCGCCAGCATCTGTGTAACTACCGTTCCGATTATAGTCAATCCAAACCCTATAGCGACGGTTACCAACTGCACTTGATGGGTCGATTTGCAAATAATATGCTTGTCCAGCTTGTAAAACAGCTTTTTTATGGGTATAAATATTTATACATTGTGAAGCGCGCGTCAAAGTATCCAGGGTAACATTATCCATTAAAACTTGGCCATCAGAGGAACGTCGAACAACTACACGTTCAATGTAATATGTAGAACCATTCCTATCTGGAATTGGGTTTAGGTAACGAGCGACATCACTAGTATAGCCTTCTGCTGTATAAACTATTGAAATACTATCTGAATACGATGGAAGAGTTCCAGGATAAAGGTTAATATTGCCAGAATTTCCCGTCGTAATGCCAGAATTTGAGCCAACAATGATTTTGCCACCATTGTATACCTTAAACGAATTACCTCGAAGCACGTGATAGTTCAGATCGAGTATTCCCGAATCGCGAACAACAACGGAGGGACCAGCCAAGGCATTCAATTCAAGAATCCAAGTCAAAGTATTTGTCCCAATGTTAGCATCGAGTCGGACTTTTCTTCCCCTTCCAATTATTACGTTATCATATTGTCTGCGTGGGAAGCCATAAATAATTCGATTTCTACCACCAGTTGTATCGCTTGCAGCAAGGTTGGTTGGATTTAAAGTATCGTCGAGCGAAACTGTTGACCAAGTCGAAGGATCGGTCCAATCCCCATCGCGTATACTATAAAAGTTATAGAAACGAGCAATAGTATTTTGATTGCCGGAAACAAAATCACCCAAAAGTAAATCATTACCAATATATTCAGTCCATCCGAAGGCAGTGTTAACATTTGCAACTTGAACATATGCAAGTCCAGAGGAAAGAGCACCGGAGTAGGTAAAGCTGGGTGATAATCCAGATTGACGGGTGTCCTGACACCCAAAAGTTCCGTCGTTACTTACTGTGGAATTAGGATACAACGGTTGCCAAATAACCGAATCGGTCCACCTTCTTATATAAGTCAAGTCGACACAGCCCCAATAGTCGACATAAGCGTCATCTCCTGGAACATTGAAGTATGCACGAATAGTTACGTTTCTATTTCCACGCTGGAAGGTGGATCCTTGGGGCAATGTAAGTCGCCACCATTTTGGTCCAATCAATCGACTTGGTGCAATTGGCGGGTTATATGTCAAATCCATATATGGATGGGTTCCAGGAAAGACTTTTACTCCTAAATAACCAGCAGTGCCATTATTACTTCCAGAGGCAAAATCCAAATAAAATGGCGAGTATAACAAACTATCACCAACTTCAAAAGTAACAGCAGGGGCATCGCCAGAAGGTATGTACTTTCTTAATTCGCCATTGACCCAACCGCGTGTGTTACTTGCATTCGAAACTGTTGCATTCTGAGCGATAATAACATATGCACCGGAATATGTTCTCGCGTCAATAAGTGATTTATTTGTTCCAGTATTAGAGAAAGTAAGATTATTATTTATTCTAATCGCCGAGTTTGAAGCGAGCACAAAATTTCCTGTGCCATTATTTTTAGCCAAGGTAAGATTATAAAAATCAAAAGGATTATTATCTAAATTGGTCAAGGTATCGCTTTGAAGTCCCGAAATGGTTATTGTGGTGGTATTGGGATTAAAAGTTGTTCCAGAGTTTCTTCGAATGTTTCCATTTATCGTTATATTCGCAGTCAAAGACATAGAACCATTCTGCAGATACAAACTATCCGATATAGCCAAACTTCTTTGGAAGGTTAATGTACCACCAGTTTTATTAACTGTAAGAGTTGCTATTGTAGAAGGCAAAGCCTCGTTGGCTTGGGTTTGGTTTTGATTCCCAGAATAAACAAAATGCCCTCTGTTATGATTCAAATAGTTGTAATTCCGAGTTGAAGTTTGGACACTTCCCAATGTACCAGTGGCACGGAATCCGTCAGAATTTTCTGTGATTAACCGTCCGTCTTTT
>VSSL01000190.1_pt1 | contig 17133 bp, 13 predicted proteins | sample 4557531 | NCBI WGS metagenome assembly VSSL01 (sample SAMN10986726, study PRJNA523729) | hot springs metagenome | isolation source: hot springs | place: India:Timba, Gujarat | collected 2018-05-31 | reverse complement strand
GACTCCCTCCTTCTTCGTACCTGTTCTCGCATTAACGTACTGGCAGATTCTTCAATACCACCAGTACGATCCACTCTGCATCGTCTCCTAGCCACGGACTCCACCGGGACTCCTCCTTCTTCTACCTGTCCTGCATTAACTGCTGTAGGTCCTTCAATACCAGCATCAGGTCCAGCAAACTCTACTGACGATTGGGCTGGGACTTCGAATGAGGTGGCTGAGGGCTCTACTTCGACTCCTGTTGCTCCAGTTTGGCCTTGTCCTGAAGATTCTAGACCGGGTACTGCAATAGGTCCCTGTACTATAGCTTCTGGACCTCGATTTTGACCGGCAGATTCTAGGTTGGTTCCTTCTGAAGACTCCGGCATATCGGCTTCTACAATTATAATATTTGGTACTGCTACTCGTTGTGATGAGGGTTCTGTTACAATAGAAGAACTCGTTTGTGAATTAAGATGTCTATTACCTAAGGATGGGTGTTGTTGCAGCATCGCCCTCTGTAATTGTAAGATGGAGATCTGCGTATCAATAACACCCAATGAGTCAAACTGCAACTTGCCGGACAATCCAACAAGTGCCCAATACAGTTCACCAGCTTCTTTACTACTTAACTGACCAATAACAGGAACTAAAGCTTTTACAAATACAGCTACACGTAGTACTTCCTCACCGGAAATTTTATCGGGTTGCAAACCGTTAAAGAAAGCTACAGGATCATAGCCCTCTATAAGCTCTTGACTGCTCACACGTGGTTTTACTCCTAATTCTTTTGCTAAAGATTGTAAGTCCCCGTTATAGGCTTTCGCGACATCATCATATGCCAGGTGATATCTTGGACGAGCCACGTCTTGATGTAAATCTGATCTATCATACGAGGATTCCACCGGACCCTGAGAAACTCCCGAATCAGGAGTGTTACTACCGGCACGATCTATTTGGGGTGCATCTGCGTTAATATTGTATTGCTTAGTAGCCCCGGATATCTCACCCGCATCTCCCGCACCACGACGTAAAGGTACTGCCAAAGGCATTCCAGACAAACCTTCTTGAACTGGCCTATAATCTCCCGGTTCATGACGTAAAGCACTTAGACCTTTGTGCTCTGTGACACTTGTTTCAGGCTGTTTTCCTCCAGCTTTTTCTTGTGAAGTACTATGGATGCCTTCTCCACTTGTTAATCTATCACTGGCGTAGACATATAGTTTAACAACTAAAATAATTTACTATATTCAGAATAACAAAATCCCGTCCTTCAGTCAAACCTTCCACTTACTATAGAATCTAACAATATTTACGTTCACTCATTGTTGCAAAAAACATAAACTCAAGATATCATAATAAGTATTTATTGCAGTTATTCGAGAGTAGCTCAGTCGGTAGAGCAAGCGGCTGTTAACCGCTGGGTCGTGGGTTCAAGTCCCACCTCTCGAGCCATCTATATCTTCTACACTTAATCCTCTAACAATCTATCCCAGTTTATTATTCTGAAAAGGCCACAACAGGGGTCATCTTTTAATATTTCACAAAGAGAATATTTATAAGACTTAGAAATTTTATAAGAATATGCCTAATAGTCTTAAAGCCCCAACAAGATTTGTTAATGCTAAGATTATCAGAAATATCCCAGAGGCCTTGAAAAATACCCCTGCAAATTTATTGTTCCTACCTAGATTAATAGATGAAAAACTTATTATTGCTAAGACAGGCAAAGTTCCAAGTGCAAAGACAAACATTATCATAGCCCCTTCCAGAAAGGACTTTGATTCTAGAGCTAAACCTTGCATAGTTAAAGTATAACCGCATGGGAAAAAGAAACTAAAAAATCCAAAAAGAGCGGATCCTACAAGATTATTCAATTCTTCAGACTTTAAAAAAATTCTTGTCACACTCTTTGGCAACTTTAGCTGAAAATACTTAGCGATATCGAATAAATCCAATAAATTCATCGCCATAATCCCGATAAATCCAGCAATCATCACCATCATTATAGCCTGTGCAATCACTGAAATAGGTAACTTCATCCCGACAGCAAATAGATTTAAAAATCCTATACTGACAAACCAGAACAAACAAGTTAAAACGAGGTACAAAACTGCAGAATACCAATCTTTAAGTTTTTTATTCCATCGAGAAATAAAACGATGTGCTAGCGAAGAAAAAATCAAAGCTAAAATGGTTGTCACGATATACTCAAAAGGCACGATACTGCCTACAAAACCTAATACCCCTCCTAGAATAAAAAAACTACTAAGCCTACTAACATGAAACACCAAATATTTTAAGCGTAACTTGCCTATTGGCACATTCTCTTTGGCATCGTTTGCAGACATAGACAGTAATACACCACCGATCAATGCAGCACATGACGATAAAGAAGCAATCACCCCTATCAAAAAATAATGCGTATAATTTAACGTAGCAAAATCTAAACGAAATAAACCAGCATTTTCTAAAAGTACATACAAAATCATTAAAATAGCAACAATTCCACCCGCTAGGATATATCCCTTCCAATGCTGAGATTTGTCTAATTTTTGAAGATGTATTGCTTTAGCTGATTCGAGAGAATACCCATATTCTTCTAACAATCGTGTTAATTTTTGAGCTACATGAGCCTTGTCATCATTGAAATATCCATAAACCTTGACAGTCTGGTCTTCCAAATTTGCATCTACTTTACTTACTCCTTCAACCCTCTTGATGGCTCTTTCGACAGTTAATTCACATGAAGCACAATGCATACCATGCACTTTAAACTCATAACATTTTATATCTGTCTTGTGATTACTTGATTTATTACCCATTGTTCAAAATATGTATTAAATAAATCTGATTTTAAAAATATAATATGCCCTACCACATGTTCCAACTAGCTCTTGGCCTTTTTCTGAAGGTGGTATATTAATGTCAGTTGTCCCATTTAAAGCAAGAGGTTGTGAAATACTAAGCTTCGGAATTCTAACAGTATTTGAACAATCAATGGTATTAGATGTATGGACGCGAAGTATAGTAGGCATATTTGCATATGCGACAATATCGCTTGGAGTAAAACCATTCTTTGCCTTCATATTTATTATTTGTACGCCATTCTCAATTTGCACTACCGAACTATCCACGGCAACTATTTCTCTTGTTTCACTTTTTGGGAAAAGCAAAATAAAAATTCCAATAAGCAAGAACAGTATTAGAGCCCCACTAATAGCTACAAAAACAAACTGTATATTTGTTTTTTTCTTCGTTTGCGATTTTTGTCCCTTACGCTTACTCATCCAAATATCTTATCATATACAAACAATACAATACAACGCAGAGAAAATACTTCAAGAGTAAGAAACATAATATACATCCCAACTAAAATCACTCCTTCAAAACGGCTTAATTTATTATTTAACCTAAAAGCTAAGAAAAATGTTAAGATGGCTATTGTAAAAAAGCTCATTAATACATTTACATTCCCGTCTAACCTCGCTTCTCCCCCAAAAAATACAGTCATCGCGATTAGAATAACATTAGCAACAGCCGAACCTAAATAATCCCCTAAAGCTATATCTTGTCTCTTATCCAAAATCGCCCGAAACATTATAGATAATTCAGGAAGGTTAGTACCTATTGCTAAAATCAATAGTCCTGACAAAAAAGTTGAAAAACCAAGATTATCAGCAAGTTCTATCGCATGATTGATAAGAAAATCACTACTGATCAAGACTACAGCAATACCAATAAGTATAGAAAGAGTTTGCTTTAAATAGTCCCATATAGATACTCTATCCTTCATTAATCTACGTATTTCTGCATCAAGAGATTTATCTCGCCTTACATAAGCACGATAGACCAAGAATCCATAACCTCCAATTAAAATCAAAGCATCAAAACTATTCACTACTTTATCGTATATTAGGACGAAAGGCAGTAAGATGACCAATACAATACTATCAAAAATTTTTCCCTCCTCATTCTCATTTAGAGCGATACCATTAGATAAAATAGCATATACAGGAATTACAATAAAAAGTAGGATAAGTATTCCTCCAATCAAATTACCTATGGCTATACTATGACTCCCAGCGTTTATAGAACTAAATATTATTCCTATTTCTGGTACAGTGGTAAGTAGCCCTAAAAACAAAAAAATGAGATAGCAAAAAGAAGAAAATCTTACTTCTAGCTGAAAATGAACTCTATCGCCTTAAATCACAAAACCAGAAGCAATCCATATAACAATAAAGCCAACAGCAATAAAAAATATATTTACTATAAAATCCATAGCAAATTCTGACCTTCGTCAATTAATTAAGTACTTATTTTTTAGATAATTCTGTAGTAAAAATCAATCTGTAGCTAACTAAATCTTTCTTGATATTCTCTATAGAATCTGGATTTAGCAAGGAAGGTATAACCTCAGATGTCATAACTCCAACTATCTTGTGATTAGAGTTTAGCCAACTAAGATAAGTGTGAAAAAGTAGAACTGCAGCACTCACTCCAGTCGGATAGGATATATAAGTCGCACCTGCGTAGTTTGTATCTTTCAATTGCATATAATCATTAAAATAAACTCCTAACTTTTCTACTATCAATCCATCTTTATCACTGAAACCTTTTTCTGAAATACTAAATACTAGCTCTATTGATGCTGCAAATTGAGCATGTTTGATAAGATTTTGCATCACAATCTCATGCACCTGTTTAGGAGACAAAATCCCGGGTAAAATAGAGTCTAATATTCTAGCAATACTTGTTTGGTTTCCTGCACAATCCACATTTGCCTCGGATAATAAATTCAATTGATACAAAGTTTTTATAATTTCTATCTCACCTCCTCCTGTATATATTTTTATATTCGGAATATTAGGAAATGACCTGTGTAAAGACAAAACCTCTTCCTGAAAAATTGGATATTCCGTTGTCAAAATATTTCTAAACAAAAACTGGTAATCTTGTGATTGTGAGAAAGGCTCAATTGAAGATAAATTACCTTTTTCTAGATATCTAGGTTGTTGCTTTAGCTCCTCAATAGCAACTTTAGGCGACCAGGAAAATATAATTTTTTCGGAAACTATATCCTCGAGTAAAAATATATCCACACTTCTAATATCGACAGCTGGCGAAAGCTTTTGCCAAGCAAGAATTTTTTCTCCTACTAAAAAATTTGTCAGTCCAGGAGATACGCCAAGATTAATTAAACTGAAAATTCTCTGGGCACGAAAGTCATCATCATATTGAAATTGCAAGAAACTTAATGTTTCTAAAGTCTCCCTATTGTACATGTCAGAAGCTAGGTCACAATAATTTGCTCCTATAGCTAGTGAGATTCTTTGGATAGTTGCATTGAAATCAGGTAAGGACCCATTGATACATAAGTCTACATCTGTAAATGCATCTTTATTTTTTAATATTTCTACTTCTAAATTATTAAAATCTCTGATTTCTATAAAAACCGATCTTTCAAGCACTTTGAGAGATTTCCACAAATACTCTATAGATTTTGTTTTATTACGAACAATGAAGATAAAAGTAGGTTTATCTAGACCGTATTTCTCACAAAGTTCATACCAAGCTGTAGCCATTACCGAAGCAACAGCCCCCAACCCAAAAAACATTACTTTAGCCATAATCACAAAATTACATCAATTCAATATATACAATTCTTGTTCTCCCGTCAATTCTTATTTTGTGATTATTTTGTAATAATCAAATATGGCTATTGTAATATGTAGACACGGACAAACTGTCTATAATAAAGAAGATAGATTTCAAGGAGTTTCTAACAGTCCTCTGACAGACAAAGGTGTAGAACAAACTAAAAAATTAAGAGATTTTATAGAGAAAAGCTTTGACATCAAGTTATTTTATATTAGCCCAGCGCCACGTGTCCTTCAGACATTCAAAATTCTGAACACAAACTTACAAAAACCAGCAATTATTGACTATAGATTACAGGAAGTATGCTATGGATCATGGGAAGGTAAACATCGAAACGATATTGAGAAAACACTACTAGAACAAAGAGAAAAAAATCGTTTTAAATTCAAACACCCAGGTACGTATCAAGGCAGAAAAGGTGGTTCATATCAAGAGCTGTATTGCACGGTCAAGCCATTATTTATGGAAATTGAAAATTCTAGACAAGATATTTGTATCATCGCACATCACGGAATAATGATTGCTGCCTATAAATACTTTTTTAAACCAGAAAATGACGCCCTCAATGAACTACGCATCAGTAACAATCAAGTCATAGTAATTCAAAACCACAATCCTTCACTGATAACAATTTAAGTATTGAAAGCAAAAATATAAGAAAAGTGCTTCATATTTAGTCCATATCACCTAGATTGACCCCGCATGTTCTTTCCCCCACTCCCATTCATTGATTTCTGGCAAATCTACTCCATTTTGGATTATATACTCCCTATGTAAATTCAACTTCTGATGATATTTGTCAGTGATGTATTGAAATTCATTGGCTGAAATAATTTGCATATCTCTAAGTCTCTCTACTGCAGATAAGACTATGTGCCAACGAGAAGTCATATTTCTTACCTGCATGTCAAAAGGAGTTGTCGTTGATCCATTTTCTACAAATCCTCTAATATCAAACCTATTACTCGTCTTATAGTCGAACAAAAGTTTTTTAATGCTATCAGGATAACCATGAAAATTTATTATTACAGGCTTATCATGCGTAAAATAATCGTCTAAGTTTTTTTGCCTTATTACAGTTAAGTCTGTGATATTAACAAATCGTATACGAACAAAAGGCAAATCTTGCTTGATCAAATCAATTGCAGCCATCATTTCTTTTGTCATGTAATCACCTATAGCACAGAAAACCAAATGGGGATCATTGTCACTCGCAAAATCCCAAATCATCACTCCCTCTTCTACTTGTCTATAAGCAAGCTCCGGAGTAAGCCATCTCGGTTCAAGAGTCTTACCTGCTACAATAACATTGATGCCATTCTCAAGACTTAAAGCTTTTTCAAGAACTTGTAATGTAGTATTTCCATCCGGAGGGAAGTAAAATTTCACATAAGGATCATTTTTTTCCAGTAATCCACTAATAAAACCCGGATTTTGATGCGAAAAACCATTATGGTCTTGTCGCCAACCTGAAGAAGTCAAAATTATATTCAAAGATGCATGAGATGGGCGCCAAGGTATTTCACGAGCGATCTTAACAAATTTAAGATATTGATCAGCCATACTACCTATAATCTGTACAAAGGCTTCATACGATATGAAAACCCCATACCTACCGGTCAATACATACCCCTGCAAAAGCCCAAATAAAGCATGCTCACTGAGCATTTCTATTACACGACCGTCTTGGCTAATATCTTTATCCCAAGGCATTATTGGCCACACAAAAGCCCTTGTCGTAAAGTCAAAGACTTTATCTATCTTGTTTGAATACGTTTCATCTGGTGAAAAAATGCGAAAGTTCCTACTAATTTCATTTAATTTGATGACTTCGTTTAAATATTCCCCGGTACGACGCATGGAGCTAGATCCTAAAGTTCCTGGTTTAGTAGCATCCTCGCTAAATACCACAGCCTTAGGGATCATGAGCTTGATTTTCTGCCTATCAAAATGAGCGTACTTACTCAAACCAATCTTGAAACCATCATCTGGAATTATATCTAGAATATCCTGAATAAAGCCTTTTTCTGGATCAAATAATTCTGAAAATTTATAAGCACTTAACCATTCCTCTAATAGTTCTAACTCCTGAATGTCAGCCTTTGCATTATTGATAACTACCTGATGTGACAAGCAATTTCCTTCGATCTTATTATTGCCTATGTATCGTATACCACTCCATCCCTTTGGGGTTTTGAGTATAATCATGGGGAAATTCGGTGCTATGATGTTCTGGCCTGATCGAGCGCGTTCACGGATTTGTTTTATTTTAGAGTAAGAATTATCTAAGGCTTCAATCATACGAACATAAATGTCATCGCCCGGAATATCTTCAACAAATATTGGATCATAGCCATAACCTTGAAATAAAGAAAGCAATTCAGATATAGACATTCGGCCAAATATCGTTGGTCCAGAGATTTTATAACCATTCAAATGCAGAATCGGTAAAACCACACCATTCGTTTTCGGATGTACAAATTTATTCAGATGCCAAGATGTAGCTAAAGGTCCGGTCTCGGCCTCTCCATCTCCAATCAAGCACACAACAATCAAATCGGGATTATCCAAAGCTGCACCATATGCTGTTGCTAACGAATAACCTAATTCACCACCTTCAAGTATCACTCCTGGCGCAGCAGGATTCGAATGACTTGGAAAGCCATAAGGCCAACTAAAATTCCTTATTATATGAGCAAGTCCTACAGCATCTTGCGAAATATGCGGATAAAAATGTGTAAGGCTACCTTCTATAAATAAATTTGCCTGCAATGCGGGAAATCCATGACCAACACCATTTACAAATAAAACATGTTCCTGAGTCTTCTTCACAAAATACTGTAAATGTGCATAAACAAAATTAATACCGGGACATGTACCCCAATGCCCCAGTAGTCTTGGCTTGATATGTTCAAATAATAACTTTTCTTTCAACTCAAAATTTGCTTGTAAATAAATTTGGGCTGCCGCAATATAATTCGCAGCTCTGACATATTTACGAATTTTCTCCACATTAGGATCGACCATCATTTTGATATATCAGTTTAGTTTTTAGTCATAACCGATGCAATATAAATTTCCACAAAATATTTTCTTTTCTTTTAGATTTTAGATAATGTTGTAAATGGTCCAGATTATACCAGCAATCTTATCTACGAATCTGAAAGATTATGCTCAACTAGCACGACAGTTCTCGACTTTCTGTGATACGTTACATATCGATGTATCTGACGGTATATACACCACTAATAAAACACCATCTCTAGAAGATATTCTAAACGAAACCAACTCACGTATTATGAAAAATATTCATCTTATGTGTGAAAACCCCTTAGTTGAAGTACGAAAATTAATTGAACGTGACGATATCAATTGGATATATGTACACGTAGAATTTGTCTCCTTATTGGAACAATATTCCCAAAAGATTGTACCTGTCATCCAGATTCATCAAAATCCTTTAGATTACATTGACGCACTTCAAATATATAGCCATCTACAAATTATGACAGTCAAAATAGGCAAACAAGGTAATAAATTTGACGCAACAAATCTAAAATATATACCCGAAATAAGAAAGTTATTAGGCAATGTTGCTATCCATATCGACGGCCATGTGGGAACCGATACTATTCATCATATTATGGAATACAAACCAAAAGTATTGAATGTAGGATCTTACCTATCAAATACAGAAAATCCTCAAAAACAATATGGCATCTTAACCAACCTAGTCACACAATATACGACGTAAATAATTACTACTCTACGATTACCGTTTTTATATTAACAAATTCCCTTAAACCGTATACCGATAATTCTCTTCCGTAGCCGGATTTTTTAATCCCACCAAAAGGCATTCGTACGTCAGAAGAAACTATAGCATTTATATAAACACTACCTGCTTCTATTTTTTGCGCTAAAGTTTTGGCTTTCTGAATGTCTTTTGTCCAGATGGATGCTGCTAAACCATATTTAGTATCATTAGCTATCCTAATTGCATCATCTTCATCCTCTGCAACAATAATTGATGCAACAGGCCCAAAGACTTCCTCTTCATATACCGGCATGCCTTTACGTACATTAGTTAGGATAGTTGGTTCAAAGTAAAATCCTTCTCTTTGTATTCTTTTACCTCCAACAACAACTTGCGCCCCCATTTCTACGCTCTTTTGTACTTTTAATTCTATTTCTTTTAAAGCAGATTCTGAGGCTAAAGGCCCAACATCCACATCATCCATCGGATTACCAACTACTACGTTTCTAAAGTAATTAGCATAATTGTGCGTAAACTCCTCGACGACATCTTTTACCACAATGAACCTTTTTGCTGACGTACATGCCTGACCTGCATTTCGGAGTCGTGCATGTACAGCGTTTTGACACACAGGCAACAAATCCGCATCAGCAAGCACTATAAAAGGATCACTACCACCTAACTCTAAAACAGTCTTTTTTATCTCACTTCCCGCAATAGCAGCAACACTTGCTCCAGCAGCTTCACTTCCTGTAAGAGTAACAGCCTTTATATGAGGGCTTCTTATAACACTTTCTACTTTGGCAGCGGTAATTGGTAAATTTTGAAATACACCTACAGGAAAACCCGACTCTAAAAAAAGCTTTTCTAACTCATTTGCACAACCTTGAACATTTGATGCATGTTTCAAAAGACAAACATTACCTAAAAGGACATTTGGCACTGCAAATCGCAAAACTTGCCAAAACGGAAAATTCCAGGGCATCACTGCAAGTATTGCTCCAAGAGGTTCAAATGTGATAAAGCTTTCTTTATGAGCTGTATTTACATGTTCATCTTGTAAAAAACGCTCAATATCGTTAGTGTAAATCTCTGCCATCGTCACACACTTGTCAATCTCAGCAATAGACTGCTTAATAGGCTTACCCATTTCAGTCGTGATTAATTTTGCATAATCGTCTTTGTTAACATTTAAATTCCGAATAAGCTGATACATCAAATCCTTACGCGTATCAATACTTGAAATTCTCCACTGCGAAAAAGCTTGGGCTGCTAAATTTAACTTTGAAGATAATTCTTCATCTGACAGTTCAGGAAATTCGGCTATTTTTTGTCCATTTGCAGGATTTATGCTGACTAACATAGCTTATTGTAAAAAAATTTTTGAATAATTAAAATGTAAGATCTAGAAAGAAATTAAATTACAGTCGAAATGCCAACTCCGTTATTATTGAGTAATCTTGACGAAGAAGTCCTGCATATTATACAAAGTTGCGAAGAAACAAAATTTCCAGGTATTTATAAAAATAGGGATAAGAAACTGTTGTTAAACCCTAAATTGCCCTTTTTATTTGTCATTACCGGACCAACCCTCAGTGGCAAAACTACATTTTTGAAATACCTAGAGTCATATTACCATAGAGTTATTACAGCAACATCTCGATCCCCGCGCGACAATGAAAATATAAACGAATATACATGGATAAAAGAAAAACCCTTGCCAAATGAGGATATGCTAGCCTACGCGAACAGAATTCAAAAGCAATACGACTTATTGGAATACAATATTTTTGCAGGTAATATATACGGCACTCCTCGAAAAAACATTCTAGAGTCTCTACAAAAAGGCAATTCCATAATCAGTGTAGAAAATCATGGTGCTAAAGCTATTCAGCAGCAATGTCACAATATAGCTAATATTATAACTTTATTTATACTACCTGATAGTATTCAATCTTTGATAAATCGGTTTGACTCCCAAAGAAACAATTTAGACCAACGAATGCAAATAGCACAACAGGAAATAAACGAGGCCCCATCTGTAGCAGACTATTTTGTTCACAATACAGAATTATCGATTTATTGTAGAGACAGCGAAAATCCTATCGAATTCATGAAATCTAATTTACTTGATTTCACAAGATATTTGATTTCATCTATTAAGTAATGTGTCATAAAAACAAATTGACAAAGTCTGTCTAAAAAAATATATTGATTCGAACTATGTTCTCGGCACCTAGAACAATAGCATGCTTGCAACTTACAAGAACAAAGGTATTTTGTGCACTTGCAAAAATTACAGGGAGAAAAGTAGATATACTCGCTTTTGATGAAATCAATGTAGAAAGTGGTATCTTAGAAGAGGGTATTATTTATGACATAGAACATTTACAAAAAATAGTTAAAAATCTTATTACTTCAGTTTCAAAAAATCATAGTCAAATAGATACGGCATGGTTAGCTATTCCTGATAATAAGATTAAAATAGCAAACTTTGATCTAGTCAAAGAAAAAAATGGAGTCAACGAATACGAATTACACAAAACTATCGAGGATAAATTTAGTAGTCCTGTATCAAAACTATATTTAATAAATAGACCAATACATGATTTGAATCAACGGGTTTTTTATTTGGTTAATGCTATTAGGACTGAGCACCTTGATCCTTTTTTGAAGTTATTAGAACCACTTGAAATTCCGGTTACAGCCGTTTTTCCTACATTTGAATGTGTATGGGAGGCATTAAAAGATCAGTTTACCGCACCCACTCTATTAATATATCCATCAGGCAAAAGCTATAAGTTTCTTGTAGCTGATCAAAATGGTGTTTATTTGGATTCAATATGGGGACATAACATCATTGACCCAGACTCAAATCTTGATAAGGCTATTCTTGAAATCGTTGAATTTGCAAAGAAATCCAAAGATATAGCAATTGGTGTCAAAAAAGTAATAGCTTTAGAATCCCCAAATCACGACTCAGAAACCTTACAAATGTATTTACGTAAAACAGGACTTGATTTTTCATGGATTCCCTATGAAGAACCTATTATACCTGGAAGTGATTACACCTCGCTTATAGTCCTCAAAGGGCTTATTAAATGTGCAATGAGAACAGATTTCAATAAAGGATTTTTGGAAACACAAATAGTAGAACACGATCCAGCTACATCTGGTATATTAGCTAAAATGGCCACAAAAGTTCGCCAAGAATCACCCGGTCCTACAAATCCTTTTGCAAATAAAATAAGTACAAAAACTAATAGATTTACACAATACAAAAATTTAGCCATGATGGAAAGTAGATTTAACCTTAAATCAGCATTTATATCTACATTACTTAGTTTAATATTATTAGGGTCAATAGCTTATGCTGGTTGGCGTATAGCAGAACGAGTAGCACAAAGATCAGCAGAAAGTAACGGTAACCAATTGTCAGTAATCAGTAGCACAACACCCACACCTACGACAAATGTTTCTATCACAGCTACTCCAACCAATACACCTACTCCAACACCTACAGTGACTCCTACAGCTACACCTACTCCAATGTTTACAAAGTCCGAGGTAAAAGTTTTAGTTTTAAATGGTAATAATAGGCCTGGTGAGGCTAGTCTTGTGACAGGAATACTTCAATCAAATGGTTTTATCACTAAAGCTCCAGATAATGCTCAAGAAAGAAATGTGCCCACCACAACCGTCAGCTTTAAAGATCAGAGATCAAAAGATCTGGCGGAAGAAATAGTAAAACTCATAGAAAACCGCTATCCGTCTGCCAAAGCCGTATATGACCCAAATATTAACGAAGATATTCTTGTTGTATTAGGCATACGATAATGCCAAATCAATCACAAAACATGAATAATAACCAGATTAATGCTCAGTATTCTATCGGGAATAATAGTGTATTACCAAGTAGGCCAGTCGGGCAATTGTCTTATGGACAAGTAAACATTAATAATGCCCAACAGCACCAGATGCCACATTCCACACAAAACACTCCATTACCATCTAACAGTTATCTCAGTAGCCAAAGTACGAATTCCCCAACAGCAAGCAATCAAACAAAGGCAATACCTGGACAAAATATTACTCCGCAAGGCGTTTATAGATCTACATCAGCACCATCTCCCCAATATACCGCCGCAACTAACCCACAGCAATATCCAAACAACTCTACGATAAATACACCGAACACAAATTTTTCTATTTCACCATCAATGCAGCCTAGCCCGGCAGTCAATCCTCTAGTAAATCATGCAAACCAAAATAATAACAACTATGCAAGTTCGTTCAATAATCCATCCAGCAGAGTGGGACCGTCTACGAATACAAATTCCGGCATAGTAACAAGCCCGATTTCTGATCACCCTACTCATATCAATGCACCTCAGCATATAGGTATACAAAATCCATCATCTTCGAATATTCCATCTGCTGTGCCAAGCACACCTAATACTCAAAACACACCCAATACTCAAAACACACAAAGCGGCGTACCAAAAATCGAGTATGTTAATCCTAATAATATTAAAATCCCTCAAAGACCAGAAAGTTATGAAGATCTAAAAGTCCAGGCTATAGAAAATGATAAGCCATTACCTACACCAGCTACAGAAATATATAAAGAACAGTACGATAAATTACAAAAACAAAATACTAAACTTGAGATTGATACACATGAGATTATGAAACTAGTGACGTACATTCTCCCTGTAATCGCTGTCTTTATAATCATATTTAAAGCTCCTAATTCTGAAGAGGTCCAGTGGCATGCAAGACAAAGCGTCATTGCCCAAATATTATGGTTATTAGTGCTATATATCCTCAATAGTACGGGAGCACCATTAATAGCAGGTAACGGCTTTACTCTGGCAACGCTATGGAACATCATATGTATTACGAACCTGGTTTATGCCGGTGCCCAAGCTTATCTCGGAAACAAACATAAAATACCTTTAGTATACGACATAGCCTCAGGCTTTATAGATCAAGATAAAAAAGTGTGATTAATGTAAATATAGATGACTCATATGAGTACTTGTTGTATTTCCCAACTTTTTTATTTTTGTCACACTATAATATTTGTAGACGATATGATAATATACTCATCAAATAATCGTTCTTCTCTACCTGAATTCTTAACGTATGATGGGACGACAAAAAAACTTAATTGGTGTCGCGTGGCCTTATGTGAACGGTGAATTACATCCAGGACATATTGCAGGATGTTATTTACCAGCTGATATCTTTGCTAGGTACAAAAGACTCCGTGGCGAAGATGTCATTATGGTAAGCGGAAACGACTGCTTCGGTACACCGATCACTATACAAGCTGATAAAGAAGGTGTCACACCAAGAGACATCGTAGAAAAGTATGGGCCTCGTACAACTTCGTTACTTCTTGATACTTATAAAATATCTTTCGATCTTTTTACAAAAACTGATACTGATATACACCGTCAAGTTACTCAAAAATTTTTCATAAATTTACTTAAAAATGGTTATATAATAAAGAAAAAGACATATCAGTATTATTCTGAAATTGATAACAGATTTCTACCTGATCGATACGTAGAAGGAGAATGTCCTTATTGTCATGCAAAAGAACAAAGAGGCGATCAATGTGAAGTATGCGGCCGTAGCTTGCAAGTGGGAGAGCTAATAAACCCTTATGCTAAACTTACAAAAAATCCTGTCTCTCTGAAAGAAACTGAGCATTATTTTGTAGATTTACCAAAATTTAAATCTTTTCTAGAAAATTATATACAAGATAAAAAACAGGTATGGAGGGAATGGGTCTGGAAAGAAGCATATTCATGGCTAGAAGACCTACAGCCTCGTTCAATCACTCGAGATTTAGATTGGGGTGTAGAAATTCCTCAAGAAAATATTACAGACGAATCAAGATTAGACAATGTTGATAATAAAAGATTCTATGTATGGTTTGACGCAGTTATAGGATATTTTAGTGGATCCATAGCTTTTGCGGAATCTATAGGAGAAAACTATGAATATTTCATAAAAGAATGGTGGAATAATGATAACCCTCTTTTAAAACATTATATATTTGTTGGTAAAGACAACTTATTTTTCCATACTATTTGGTGGCAAAGTTTACTTATCGGCCAAAATGAAAATCTCAAATTACCTGATAATGTACCTGTAAACCAATTTTTAAATTTGGAAGGGCAAAAATTCTCAAAAAGTCGAGGGATTTATATCAATGCCAAAGAAGTAGTTGAAAAATACGGTCTAGATGCGGTACGTTTCTATCTTACTTCAATAATGCCAGAAAACAATGATGCTAATTGGAAATGGGACGACTTTATCGCTTCTTATAATAATGATTTAGTAAGTAATATAGGTAATTTTATTCATAGGACTATTACATTTGCTCAAAACAAATTGCAAATTAAATACCTCAACCAAATCAAACCCGAAAACCGAATATTTGACGAATATTCTCTTGAAATCGCTACTGATAATAAGAAAATAGAAAATGTGATTAACATCAAAAGATTATTACTTGGTGACTCTGAAAATAAAAATATTTTTGAGTTATTTACGGAAAACTTAGAAAACATGAATTTTAAACAAGCGCTACAATTGGTCCTTCTACTAAGTAAAATAGGTAATGTTTATTTTGACCGTAAGGCTCCTTGGCAACTACAATCACAAAATCCGGATGAATGCGAGAAAACTATTTATAATAGTTTATTGCTAGTGTATGTACTCCGAATACTTCTAAATCCTTTTCTACCGGATGCAAGCGATCGTATAAGCAATGCTTTAGGTTTGCAGAAATTAGAATCAACAAAGACACAAGCAAAAAATCATTTCTTGCTCGATTTAAATGAATTTCACTCAATAAAATTATCCGCAAATACTCAACCTTTATTTAATAAAATTCAACATTTAGTATAGGCCGCAGTACAGAGGAGTTTATAGCAAATATAGCTTAATCAAGTATAAAGCATTTTTTCTATTGCTTTTATAGAATACCCCATTCGCTATTTTAGGCAAGAAAATAATATAAAGTGATGTATATTTTATTTTAATTATCTGTGTAAATATTGACTGACAGATCAGGAAGATAATTCTAATTTATCTAGTATTCGAATTACTTTTTTATATAGGCTCAATTTAATCTGAGATATGCTCACAATAAATTTATGTCTAAATTCTACAACGTTAAAATGCTTTAATTTTTATCACGATTACTATACAATATCTAGAGGAAGTAATATGGATACAGATCATATAAAATTTTTTAAAAGATTACGTATATTCAACATATGTTATACGATATTATTTTTTTTATTCCTGATAGGAAGTATATGCTTATTCGCTTTCTTGATCATTGCTTTTTTAGGAAATCCTGATAACTCGGTTGCGAATGCTTCGTCGAAGAACTCTATCTTTTTTATAGGAATGATTTTATTTGGTATCAGTATAATAATATTTGGATTACTATCTGGTGTAGGATTCTATCTTAGCTTTATTAATAAGAAATTAAGCAAAAGAGTCTGGCTGTTACAAGTAATTTTTACATTGATGGCATCTTTGTCGGTCAATATCTATTTCATATTCCTGCTTCCTATATCAATCTATTTCCTGCTCAAGCTTTTTGAATATGAGAACTATTACACGGGTGGCGGTCCTGCCCAAGCAAACCCATAGACGTAAAGCTCGCTACTATCTTTAGAACAAGCATTTTTGCAAGATTTTTT
>VSSL01000189.1_pt1 | contig 17147 bp, 14 predicted proteins | sample 4557531 | NCBI WGS metagenome assembly VSSL01 (sample SAMN10986726, study PRJNA523729) | hot springs metagenome | isolation source: hot springs | place: India:Timba, Gujarat | collected 2018-05-31 | reverse complement strand
CGCCGGCGCTCTTGTGCGGTCAAAGTGGGAGCGCTACCAGCACCGGGCAGGCATCCTCTACAACATCAGTTACACCACCAATAGCCTCACGAGCTTTTATGCAGACTGGCTGCACATCGAGGACAAGCTGGTCGTAGGAGGCGCGGGTACGGGCAACACTGCGACAGCTCCCGTGATCTGGAATGACAGCAAGAACCTGGCGCTCCTCGGCCTCGAATTCAGCAAGGGACTGCGCAACTACCGCGGAAACACTTTGTCGCTCGATTGCAAGGCAGGCATCGCCTTTCTGGACGATTCGCTGGGGTATGAAGCAGAAGCGGGTTTGACCTACCTCATCCCCATCAAGACGGGCCGATTCGGATTCGTCAAAGGCGGTTACCAATATATGAGCCTCAAGACAGAACGAAATCTAGAAAGTTTCAACACCTCGATGGATGGCGCCTTTGTGAAGTTCGGATTTCTCTTCTAAGAGTTTCTCAAGCCGGAGAAGGCCCCTTTCCCCCGATTGTATTGCCCGACCGGGAATCATACATACCCTCCAAAGTCCGACTCGCCGGTCGGGCTTTTTTTTTTCGGGGTTACGCGATCCAGATTGTCTGCGCGGAGACAGTTCCGGCAACATGTACGTTCAAGACAGGCGTGTTGGATTCCAGGTTCCATGACACGAAATAGTTTGACGGATCCATCACGCCCTCTTCGTCTTGGTTCAGCCGAGAATCGACCCATTGAGCCGCGGCCTTAATGCTCTTGGTAATTACCCTATCCACCGAGAGTAAGGCGTTGAGTTGCTGCAAATTGGCGTTGATTTCAAGCTGCTCTTTTGCCTCTTCCCAATGGATTCCCGCCAATTTTTTCCTCAACACGTATGCATTGCCGCGATCCCGAATGATGAGCAGAGGGGGATTTGTCTCGATATTGGCGCCATGAATGACCAATCCACGCGTCTCTTCCTGCAGCCTTTCAAGGACTTGGCGTTTTTTTTCAACTAGGGGCAACATCTTCGCCTGGACGCGCTCAAAGATGAATTGCGCTCCATTCCAGGTAAACTCCTTCAGTCTTGTCGGGTCAAACCCGATGTCGAGGAGGTCGCCAATGGTGAAGGGCTGGTCTGCAGAGCGGTTTGCCTCCTTGAGCCATGAGAGGAGAGCCGGCCGCTGGTAGTTTGGCAATCCCTCGATAAACCTCGCGGGGTTGCTCTTGAGGGCTTCCGGCAGACAAAGCCAGGCCTCTTTATCTCCAGAGAAAAACGTCGGGTCCTGACTCAACGCCCTGGGTGCATAGGACTGCACGACGAGATCGCGGACGCGCTTGTCCAGGATGATCTGGCTGAGCGACTCGCCGCCCGTGTACCCTACAAGTTTGCGGATCCGACGACCAAAGCCCAACAGCTTGGTCACGTACCGCGTGAACATATAGCGCATCACCGGGTCTGCGGAGTCCGAGGCCAAACTATCCTCGAAAAAGACAAGTAACGCCTGATAGAGGTCTTTGAACTCCTCGATGGTTCTCCTGACCATAAATTCGTTGTCCCGCATGTCTATGGCCGGGCGCTTGCGCCGCAGATGGTGAATGAGCTTGACGAGGGGGGTCTCCAAGTCCTTTGCGGCGAGCGAAGGCGGCAAGAACACCATGTAACGCTCGCTGTCAGATTCGTTGTTGAGTCCTGGTACGAGCGCGTCGAGGGGTTGCCAGTCGAGTTTCAGATAGATGTCGAAGGTGGGGTCGTCCCGGGGGATAATGTTATCGAGCACCCCTATCGCGGCCTTTTCGATAAGAAACCCTTTGAACGCCTCCAACACGAGGGTCCCCAGCCCTTTGTTTCTAAATGGCTTGGCTACTTCGACATAGATCAGATAGTAACAAGGCAGGGGTTTTCTGAGGTACAGCATATTGAGGCGGCCGAGACTTTCGCCGTCCTGGGAGGTTATCTCCAATACCTTGAACCCATTGCTGCGGCCGTCCGGCTTGATGTGATCCACCCTGGCCCCTGAGACAGTCCTATCTACCAGATTCCACAGATTGTCGAACAAATCCGCGACGACCGGCGCAGGGGAATGAGGATTACGGGCTTCGGAATTGATGAGTCCGATGAGCGCCAATCGCTCGTTCAGGCTCAGCCTGTTATTGACATCGGCGTCGCTCTTTTTCCGTGATGGAGTCGTTATGCTCATGGGTCGTCCTTTTTTCCGGGTGTATCGTCATGCAACCAAAACAAAAAAGGCGGAGTTTTTGCTCCGCCTCGTCGTCAAGTGTCTCAACCTATACGCTCAGCGCAGCAATCCGCCCTCCTTCGTAAAATAAAAATAAAAGTAAGAAGTCATCTTGCCGCGGTTGCGTTTCATGCGTTTCTCTCCTACAGAACGTTTCTATACGCCTGAGTTCCTTTTGTCAAGACGTCGCCCACAAAAAACGCGCACGCCTTGAGAGGAGGCAGCGCTTCGGCCTGAGCCTTCGCGACAGGTGAAAAACCCGAGGAGTCCTCAACTCCTCATCATAGCTGAGCGATTCTACTTTCTTGGGATATGTCTCCCGCGTCATAGAGTTGCTCGTCTTCGTCCCCTAAGACCACACCGTCCCGAATACGTATGACTCGATCGCATGCAGCTCCGATCTCGTCCTCATGGGTCACGAGGATTACGGTAAATCCCTGTCGGGAGAGGTCTCGCAACTGCTGCACCACTATTTCTGTGTTTTTCTGATCCAGTTGGCCTGTGGGCTCGTCGCCCAAGATGAGAGAGGGGTTGTTCACCAAGGCTCTGGCAATGGCGGCGCGCTGTCGCTCGCCGCCAGACAGACGATTTGACCAGTGATCGACGCGGTGAGAAAGTCCCACCCTATCCAGCGCCTGGAGTATCTTTTTTCGCCGCTGGCGCCGGTCTGCCTCCGCATATATCAGAGGAAGCTCGAGATTTTCAAAGACGGTAGAATTGGGAAGAAGATCGCAACTTTGAAAGACGAACCCCAGCTCGCGATTACGAAAAACCGCCTGCTCCTCTCTCGTATAGGACAGTATGTTTTTTCCCTTGAAAAGGTAGACGCCAGATGTCGGCGGATGGAGCAAGCCCAACACATAGAGCAGTGTGGACTTTCCGGAACCTGACGGCCCCATGATTGCCACCATTTCGCCCTTGGCGACCTGGATATCCGCCTTTTTTAGGGCGCGAATGACATTTCCCCCGTCCAGGTAATCCTTCGCGAGATCCTTGGTCTCTATGATGATTTCCCGATCCATGTACAATGTCCTTGTCAGTTGACCCAATAGAGTTCCCCCAGAAACTATACTTTAGATCGAGTCTGGGGAAAAGGGTTGGCCCGTTCCGGCGTTTTTCCATTTTTTTCGCATCAACTTATGATATATTACTTACATGTTCCAAATAGTCAAACAAACCGCTGGAAATCGTGGGGCCTTTGTAAGGCTCGTGCGGCTGGATTCGGACGACTACGCTGTGATCGTGCGCCACCCGGAAGACGGTCGGTTGCACCACCGTTACATCGGGCCTGACCAGACCAAGGCGGACGAGGTTTTCGATCAGGAGTCTTCGCTCCTGGAAAAGGAATCGGCTGAAGAGAGGTAAGGTCGTCCCGGTTCATCAGGGGCCTTGCCGTCATTCCCACGAGAAGCCTTCGATTCTTTTTCCAGCGTTGCGCTTTCGCGATCATGGGGCGCGGCGGTTGGTCGCTTCGGACAGGGACGCTAAAAAGGCAGAGGAGCGAAGGACTCGTTCCATGGGAGGAGCGCAGCATTTATGCCAAAAGTGAAAATAGAAAAGGAATGGAGAATATGGGTGGCCGTGGGAGCTTTCCTGCTCCTCCTCGTTCTCTATCTCTACATCGCAAGCCGTCCACCTACGAGGGCGGAGAGAGTCTCTGGCGAGTGACAAAGGTCCTCGGGCCGACGACGCTCAGTCTCAAGAGCGAGGGTAAGGTGGTGGAGTTCAGAATCGCCGGCTTGAAATCGCCGCAAGACAGGGAAGCCCAAATGAAAGATTTCCTCGCCAAAACGCTCGAATCGAAATGGGTGCGCATAAAGGTTTTGCGAGAACGAAATGGCGATATTCGGGAGGGGTTGTTATACCTTTCTGGGGAAGACATCAACGCCAGGCTCGTGAGGCTGGGTATGGCGGAAATAGATAGAGACGAGCAAGGTTTTGATGTAAGGCCGTACATCGAGTTGGAACAAGAGGCGAGAAGAGAGAAAAAAGGCATTTGGAGTGAAAAGTGACGGGGGATGAGCGGCAATGAAAATTCTCTTGATTGGTTCTGGAGGACGCGAGCATGCCCTGGCGTGGAAGATGCAACAATCGCAACTCGTGAAAGAAATCATAGTCGCGCCGGGGAACGTGGGCATTGCCCAAGAACCGAAGTGTAGGCTTGCCGACGTAAAGGCGGAAGATGTAGAAGGCGTCGTGAAACTGGCAGTCTCCGAGCGCGTGGACCTCGTGGTCGTCGGACCGGAAGCGCCGCTGGTGCTGGGACTTGCCGACAAGCTCCGAACCTCCGGCATTCGAGTATTCGGTCCCTCCCAAAAGGCGGCTCAACTAGAAGGCAGCAAAGTCTTTGCAAGGACGCTCCTCAAGAAATATCGAGTTCCGAGCCCCAAATTTGAAGTGTTTGATAATGCTGACGAAGCCGAGAGGTTCGTATTGTCTGGCGAAGGTCCGCTGGTGGTAAAGGCTGACGGTCTGGCCGCGGGAAAAGGGGTGTTCGTCTGCAAGGATCGCGAGACTGCACGCGACGCTGTGCACTCCATAATGACAGAGCGCATTTTTGGTTCAGCCGGAGACCGAATAGTGATCGAGGAGTATTTGACCGGCGAGGAAGCCTCCTTTATTGCCATAACTGATGGGTTCACCGTGTTGCCTCTCGCCAGTTCCCAGGATCACAAACCAGTGTTCGACGGCGATAACGGCCCAAACACGGGAGGCATGGGCGCATACTCGCCAGCCCCGGTGGTGACCCCGGATGTCCACGAAGAGGTGATGAACCAGATCATGATTCGGGTGGTGAAGGCCATGGAACGGGAAGGCTGTCCCTATCTCGGCTTTCTGTACGCAGGACTCATGATACAAAACGGGGAAGCCAAGGTCCTGGAGTTCAACGTGAGAATGGGCGACCCCGAGGCGCAGCCCCTGCTCTTCCGTATGGAGACCGATTTGGTGGAGCTCATGGCCGCGACCCTGGATGGAACCTTGGCGGACAAAGATATAGATTGGACGCTCCAAGACGCGGTGTGCGTGGTCATGGCCTCGAAGGGCTATCCCGGATCATACGAAAAAGGAAAACTGATCTCTGGCCTCGAGGAGGCTGAGGCGATGGATGATGTGAAAGTCTTTCACGCGGGGACTGGAAAGAATACAGACGGGTACATCACCACGGGAGGTCGAGTCCTCGGGGTCGCCGCGCGCGGCCTTGGCATTGCAAGCGCCATAGATCGGGCCTACGAAGCGGTTTCCAAGATTCATTGGGAAGGAGTCCACTATCGAAGAGATATCGGAAAAAAAGCGCTCACAAAACGATATTGAATCGTCTTGCGTTGGCCCTGGACGCGTGAAAAACCATGGCATTTCGCGCATGTCCGGAGTCACCCATTTGCAATGGACTAACTCCGGACATCCGTCAAAAATGCTCGCCTGTTGATCGAATTATATTCCCCCTGCAAAAAGATGCCAACAAAAATTTCCAGGGAAAAGTGATCCTTTGCTCGTAGGGTTTTTTGTACATTCATACTACATCTCGAAACTTCTGTCGCAATAAGGCGCGTCGTGGCGTGAATATGATGGCTTCAAAGTCCGCGTCACGGCGCCTGATTGTCATGCCGAACTCGATCCGGAATTAAGCACACCGACCATGGATTCCCCCCTTCCGTGGGAATGACATGCAGCGGGTCAACAGCGCAATACGCGATTATGTTCGACCATGACTATACCGAGAGATTGCTCGGCTTCGCACGCGATGCCTCATCAACAATTCTTGTAAGCAGGCTTGACGAGATCGTTCCTGACCGCTTAAAATAGTCCGCTTATGTACAATGCAATAGCGCCTGTGATGCGAGAGACTGCATGATTCAACTTATTAAAGGATTCCATGATGTTTTGCCGCCAGAGACGGCGAAATGGCGTTTCGTGATGGAAACCGCGCGGGAGAATCTCATCAGGTTTGGGTTCCGAGAAATCATAATTCCGGTCATGGAAAAGACGGAGTTGTTCCGCCGGGGCATCGGCGAGGTTACTGACATCGTGGAAAAGGAGATGTACACCTTTACCGACCGGTCGGGCGAATCCCTTAGTTTGCGGCCCGAGGCCACCGCAGGCATCTTGCGAGCCGTGGTAGAACATTCGCTGCTCCGCCGCGACCCTGTGTTGAAACTCTTTTCCATCGGGCCGATGTTTCGGAGGGAAAGGCCGTCCAAAGGCAGGTATCGGCAATTCTACCAAATCAACGCCGAGGTTCTCGGAGACGACCACCCGTTGACCGACGCGGATACCATTGCAGCCGCGTACCAGATCATGGCCGACATTGGCGCGCAGTCAGTCATCATGGAAATCAACTCGGTAGGGTGCCGATCTTGCAGGTCAGCTTATCGCGAGGTCCTCAGGTCATACCTTGCGCCTCATCTACCTCGACTATGCGCGGACTGCCGACGGCGCTACGACCTCAACCCGCTGAGGGTGCTCGATTGCAAGCAGGAGGAATGCCGAGAAATCTCCGCAACAGCCCCGCTCATTATCGATCATCTGGACGCATCGTGCCGGGAGCATTTTACCCAGGTGCAGGAAGCCCTCGCCGCGCTTGAAGTCCCCTACCGCGTCGAGCCCCGCCTTGTGAGGGGACTCGATTACTACACGAGAACGGCCTTTGAAATCATCCATGAGGAACTGGGCAGGTCAAAGGCGGTAGGCGGCGGCGGTCGGTATGACTCCCTGCCGCGAGAACTGGGGGGCGACGATGTGTCCGGCATCGGCTTTGCCATAGGGATAGACAGGATCGCCTTGGGCATCCACGGCGGCGTTTCTTTTGAGCCCCACGTCGATGTGTATGTGGCAATGCTTGGAGATAAGGCCCGCGAGCAAGGCATTAAACTCGTCCACGCCATGAGGAGGAGCGGACTCTCTGTGGAAACGAGGTACTCGCCCATGAGCCTCAAATCCCAAATGAAGCTCGCTGACAAATTGGGTTGCAAGAAGGTCGTCATGCTGGGGGAGGACGAGCTTGCCAAGGGTGAAGCCACAGTGCGAAACATGGAAACCAAAGAACAACTCTCTGTGAAGATTGAAGAGATTATAGGGTATTTGCAAGGAGAACATTCGTGAAACTGGATGGCCTGGATGGATGGGCGCGTTCCCACCTGTGCGCTGAAATTACCGAGTCTGACGTCGATCAACGAGTCCGTCTTTTCGGGTGGGTGCTGAGAAGACGAGATCACGGGGGCGTCATTTTTATCGATTTGCGGGACCGATCCGGTTTCGTCCAACTGGTCTTCAATCCGGAGTATTCGGAAGAATGCCACCAAAGGGCTCATGTGCTCAGGCCGGAGTGGGTCATAGCAATCAGCGGCGTTGTCCTGCGCCGGCCTGAGGAGTCGGTCAATCCAGATATACCGACGGGTAGCATTGAGGTTTTCGTGGATCAACTGAAAATCCTCAACAGGTCAGAAGTACCCCCGTTTCCTTTGGACCAGGATGACCCGCCTACGGATGCGGTGAGGTATCGGTACCGGTACCTGGATTTGAGGCGTATGACGGGGCCGCGTCAAAATCTCCTCCTGCGCCACAAGTGCTTTACGCTCATACGCAATTTTCTGAACAAAGAAGGATTTGTCGATATTGAAACGCCTTTCCTGACCACCAGCACGCCGGAAGGCGCCAGAGACTACCTTGTGCCAAGCCGCGTCAATCCAGGAGCTTTTTACGCCCTCCCCCAATCTCCTCAAATATTCAAGCAGCTCCTCATGATAGCCGGCTTCGAACGATACTACCAAATCGTGCGATGTTTCAGGGACGAGGACCTGCGGGCAGACCGCCAGCCTGAATTCACTCAACTCGACATAGAAACCTCGTTCCTTGAAGAGGAACAGCTCTTCGACATCATCGAACGGATGATCCGAATGATCTTTACTGAGCTGTTGAGTGTTCCGCTGGCGTTGCCGTTCCCGAGATTGACATATCGAGAAGCCCTGGAAAAATATGGGCTTGACAAACCTGACACGAGATTTGGCATGGAGCTTGCCGACGTGACAGACCTTCTGCGAAGCGCTCAGTTCGCGGTGTTTCGATCGGCCATTGAAGGCGGCGGCATGGTGAAGGCGCTCAAGGTAGAAGATGGAGACCGGCTCTCGCGAAAGGATCTCGATGAACTAAGAGACTTCGCGCCGATTTATGGAGGCAAAGGCGTCGCATACACCAGAATCCGTGAAGCAGGGGAGTGGCAGTCTCCCATTGCCAAGTTTCTGACCATAGAAGAGCGCTGCGCCATCAATGAGCGCGTCGGCGCAAAAAAGGGCGACGTCGTGCTTTTCGCCGCAGATAGCCCGCGTGTGGTGAACGATGTGCTTGGAAATTTACGCAACTTTCTCGCCGAAAAGCTTGGAGAAATCCCTGCCGGTACATATTCTTTCGTGTGGGTGACTGATTTTCCCATGTTCGAGTATGATGAAGACGAAGGCAGATACCAGGCGATGCACCATCCGTTCACTTCCCCTCGCGATGAGGACCTTGCCCTTCTCGAAAAAGATCCCGCTGCGGTGAGGGCTCGCGCCTACGACCTGGCGCTTAATGGCTCAGAAGTTGGGGGCGGGAGTATGCGAATCTACCGAAGCGACATCCAAGAGAAGGTGTTTGCAGCGCTCGGCATCGATCGAGGGCAGGCCCAGGAAAAGTTCGGTTTCCTGCTCGAGGCGCTCAAGTACGGCGCGCCGCCGCATGGCGGTATAGCCCTTGGGCTCGATCGATTTCTGGCGATACTCACGGGATCGGAGTCGATTCGCGACGTCATCGCCTTTCCCAAGACGCAAAAGGCGGTATGTCTTCTCACAGGGGCCCCTACGGAGGTCACCAAGGAACAGCTCAAAGAATTAGGCATCAAGATAGTAGGAAAGAAATGAAGGAGGTCATTTATGGCAAGCTGGGACCCCAAAAAAGGCGTTTTGTACCATGAATACAACAAATTCAATAAGGAACGGTTTCTCAGAGAAGTGGACAGACCAAACCTCCTGAGAAACATATTCCCCTATACGGAAGTGCCCAAGGTAGATTTCGATTTTGCCATCCTCCCCATCAATCCTGCTCGCAATTTTCTGATCACGGATACGACGTTTCGCGATGGGCAGCAGGCGAGACCCCCCTTTACCGTGGAACAGGTGAGCCGCCTCTTCGATTTTTTGCATAAAATGAGCGGCCCTCGAGGCATCATACGACAATCGGAATTCTTCGTGTACACCAAGAAGGATCGAGAATGCCTCGACGCATGCCGGGAAAAAGGATACCAGTATCCCATCATCACGGGCTGGATTAGAGCTCAGAAGAAAGATCTTGCCAACATCCGGGCGGCAGGCCTCACCGAGACGGGCATACTTACCTCTGTCTCGGATTACACATCTTTTTGAAGATGGGCCTGGACCGCCGAAAGGCCATGGATAAGTACCTGGATATGGTGAGGACAACTTTGGAAAAGGGTATTACGCCTCGCTGTCATTTCGAAGACGTGACCAGGGCCGACATCTATGGATTCTGTGTGCCGCTCGCGCAAGCCCTTATGGACATCAGAGAAGAAGCAGGGGCAGACATCAAGATACGTCTATGCGACACCATGGGGTTTGGGGTGACATACCCAGGGGCTGCTTTGCCCCGCAGCGTGCCGAAGCTGATTCGGGCAATGATAGACGACGCCAACGTGCCCGAGGACCTTTTGGAATGGCACGGTCATAATGATTTTCACAAAGGACTGGAAAACGCGGTCAGCGCCTGGCTCTACGGATGCAGCGCGGTGAACGGGACATTGCTGGGAATTGGAGAAAGGACCGGGAACACGCCGATAGAAGCGCTCATGATAGAATATATGTCCCTGAGGGGGCAGTCAGACGGCATGGACACCCTGGCCATCACGGAAATGGCGGAATACTTCGAAAAGGAGCTGGGGCATCACATTCCCGACAACTATCCGCTGGTGGGGAGATCATTTAACACGACGAGCGCGGGGGTACATGTGGATGGCGTGCTGAAAAACGAGGAAATATACAACATTTTTGACACCACGAAAATCCTCGGTCGGCCGCCGCAAGTGAACATTACGGACAAATCGGGCATGGCGGGCATTGCTCACTGGATCAACACCAAGATAGACCTGGCAAAAGAAGAGAAAGTGGAAAAGAGCCACCCTGCAATCGCCAAGATCTACGACATCATCACCGAACAGTACGACAAAGGACGCGTCACCGCGATGTCTGATAGGGAAATGATGGCGCTCGTGAAACGCTATCTGCCTGAGCTCTTCATCTCCGATTGGGACCGCATGAAGCTTATTGCACGAGAAATGGCGTTCAAGATCGTGGAACGTTTCACCGCCACACCGCCTATGCAATCAGGCAAGACGGAAATCATGGAAAAGGCCATGACCGAGTTTATCGCCACGTATCCCTTCATCCAGTACTGCTACGTGGCCAACATGGAAGGCAGGAAGATCACTGCCAACATCACGGTCATCACCGAAAAAGCTCGATACCAGGAAGAATTCAAGCCGAATGAAGATTTCTCGGACCGCTCTTGGTTTATCAAACCCGTGAAGGACGGCAAAATCCATGTGGTCGGTCCATTCCAATCTCGAATCACAGGCGCCCTCTGCATCACCGTGTCCGCCCCTCTCAGGGACAAGACGGAAAAGATGATCGGAGTCTTTGGCGCGGACATACGGCTCGAAGAGCTGCTCAAAGTCGAAAACGAGCTTATGGAGGAACACGGCGTCGAGTTCACGGCCAAGGACATCCAGAAGTTGATCAAAAAGTACGGCGTCTAACCAAACAACCTTTGGCGAGCGCCGGAATCGGCTGACGAAGATTATAGAGGGTCTTTCAATATATAACGCACCACCGGATTGCTTCGCATTGCTTGCGCATTGACCCCTCAGCAACCTCTTTCTCATTGCGAGGAGCCGAAGACGACGAAGCAATCTCAGGTCGCTTCGATCAAGCAGAGAGACCTTTGAGCAATTCGCGATTTACCTTGAGAACCGTCGTAATGAATGAGCGAAGACTAACGAGAGCGCCCTCACCAACACCAATTGTAGGAGCAGCATGATGACCGACGATCCGCAGACCCTGACAACCTCGGATGCCGACGCCAAATCGAGCTACAGGAGCGATAATTCGCCTCATCTGCTCATGTTTCAAGACAATCTCGTCAAACTCCAAAACATGAGACAAGAGGCCTACGAAGGCGGCGGTCCCTCAAAAATTAGACTCCAGCATGAAAGGGGTAAATTGACGGCTCGAGAGCGCCTCGAGCTTCTTCTCGACGAAGGCTCTTTTGAGGAATTCGATCTTCTAAAATCCGGAAGAGAGGGACATCTGGGACAACACAAGAGCTATTTAAGCGACGGCGTCATTACCGGTCATGGCACCATCGACGGCCGGGAAGTCTTCGTCTTCAGTCAGGATTTTACCGTCGTAGGAGGCTCGCTGGGAGAAGCTCACTCCGAAAAAATAAGTAAAGTGATGGATCATGCCGTTCAGGTGGGAGCCCCCATTATTGGGCTGAACGACTCGGGCGGAGCGCGAATACAGGAGGGCGTGGACGCATTAGCCGCCTACGGTCAAATTTTCAACCGTAATGTCATGGCAAGCGGCGTCATACCTCAGATCTCGTGCATCATGGGGCCGTGCGCTGGCGGCGCGGTGTACAGCCCGGCCATAACCGACTTCACGTTTATGGTGGAAAAAAACCTCTCACATGTTTGTGACCGGGCCGAGCGTGGTGCGAAGCGTCATCCATCAACAAATTAGTTTTGACGAACTTGGCGGCGCCCAAATTCATTCCACTAAAAGCGGCGTCGCTCATTTTGTAGCTCCAAACGATATATTGTGTCTGAGGAAGGTGAGGCAACTGATCAATTATCTGCCGTCGAATAACCGCCAGAGACCCCCAATCCTCGATTTGAGAGACCCTGTGGATAGGCAAGACCCTGCTCTGGATTACCTAGTACCAACCAACCCAAACCAGGCATACGACATGAGAGTTCTTATTCACAGCATCCTAGATGGGGCTGAGTTTCTTGAAGTGCAGGCGCACTTTGCCAAGAACCTCATCGTCGGATTTGGACGTCTCGGGGGCGAAACGATAGGTCTCATAGCCAACCAGCCAGCCTTTCTCGCCGGGGTTCTCGATAACAACGCGTCAGTCAAAGGGGCGCGCTTTGTACGATTCTGTGACGCGTTCAACATACCGCTGGTTTGTCTCGTGGATGTTCCCGGGTTCATGCCTGGGCCAGATCAAGAACACGGGGGCATCATTCGACACGGCGCAAAACTCCTTTATGCCTTTGTTGAGGCGACTGTGCCCAGGATAACGGTGATTGTTCGGAAAGCGTACGGCGGCGCTTATATTGTGATGAACTCGAAACACATTGGAGGAGACATCATCTATGCGTGGCCCACAGCCGAGATAGCTGTCCTCGGCCCCAGAGGCGCTGCCGAGGTCATATACAAGAAGGAAATCGATTCATCTCCTGACCCGGATCAAACCCTTCTCGAAAAAGAACAAGAGTATAGGAAGACATTTGTAAACCCTTTTTTGGCAGCCAAGAGAGGATACATAGATGATGTCATCTTTCCCCGAGCCACAAGGGGAAGAATCATTAGAAGTCTTCAGTTCCTGGAAGGCAAGACCAAGACACGACCCAAAAGAAAGCATGGCAACATTCCTTTGTGAGGCGATGACAAGTGTTTGACAAGATCCTTATTGCCAATAGGGGCGAAATCGCCGTACGTATCATCCGAACATGTCGGAAGATGGGCATCGCGACGGTAGCCGTTTACTCGGATGTTGATTTCCGATCGCTTCATGTGGAAGCGAGTCATGAGTCTGTTTATATCGGACCGCCTGCTCCCTCCGAGTCGTACCTTTGCAAGGAAAAGATCATTGAAACCGCTTTATCAAGAGGCTGTCAGGCCATCCATCCCGGCTACGGTTTCTTGTCCGAGAACCCTGATTTTGCGCGCATGGTCACAGAGGCAGGACTGGTCTTTATTGGCCCATCTGCGAAGGCTATTGCCCGACTAGGGGACAAAATAGCTGCCAAAGCATTGGCCATGAATGTGGGCGCCCCAGTTGTTTCCGGCCATCATCGAGCAGTGTCTAATGCGGAAGAGGCGACCATAATAGCGGAGAGTCTTGGCTACCCTCTTCTCCTCAAGCCAGCCGCCGGCGGTGGAGGCCGCGGCATGAGGATCATTTACACAAAATCTGACATTCGAGACGCATTTGCAGCGTGTCAGGACGAAACAAGAAAAGGTTTCGCTGACGATAGGGTGTTCATCGAGCGCTATATCCCACGACCGCGTCACATTGAAATTCAGATTATCGCGGACAAATACGGAAACATCGTTTATTTTCCTGAACGGGAATGCTCTGTTCAGAGACGTTATCAAAAGATACTGGAAGAAAGTCCGTCGGCGGCCGTTGATGACTCGGTTCGTCGAGCTATGGGGGACGTGGCCTGCCGCCTTGCAAGAGAGGCGCAATATCACAACGCGGGGACGGTCGAATTCATCCTGGATCCAGAAGGGAATTTCTATTTTCTGGAGATAAATACGCGACTGCAAGTGGAGCATCCCGTGACGGAAATGGTCACTTCTTTAGACCTCGTCGAATTGCAGATTCGAGTGGCGGCAGGAGAAGCTCTTCCGGTGACGCAGTCAGATATTCAGGCAAATGGTTGGGCAATGGAGGCTCGCGTCTGCGCAGAAGATCCTCGAAGAGATTTTCTCCCGACCATTGGGATGATCACGAGGTATGCGACGCCAAGGGGCAAAGGCGTGAGAGTGGACAGCGGGGTGAGCGCGGGCAGCCTTGTCACCATTTATTATGATTCCCTGCTGGCGAAGGTAATAACCCATGGTCAAGATAGAGAAGATGCCAGAGAAAAACTCGTCCAGAGCCTCAATGGATTCCACCTGGAGGGATTGACGACCAACGTGGATTTTGTCAACGCCGTGATAAACCACTCAAAATTCATCGCCGGGGACATATCGACTGACTTTGTCAACGAAAACTTTCCCAACGGCAAATCCACTGATGAACCGTCGATTTCCAAGGTCCATTACATGGCCACGGCGGCCCTCTTGATCTATCACGTCAGGAAAGGTCTTGTGATAGAGTCTCTCCGACCCATGGCAGCGAAAATAGGAGCCAAACAGGCCCTGGGCGCCGCCGCTCGATATGTAATCAAAGGAGATAAATATCTATTCCGGGTCGGGCTAGAGGGGAATCAATCATCTCGTATGTGGAAAATCACCGTGGACGACGCGTCTTACGAAGTTGAAACGCCTGAATTCGAGTTTTACCGACGAAGGTTGAGACTAAAGATTGACGGCCGCTACCAAATGTTTCGAACGAGGTATCAAGAGCAACACATTCAAGTCTTTTTTGACGGGTTGATCATCACCTTCGAAATTTATTCGCCGCGTGAGTGGGAATTGAGCTCGTTCATGCCAGTTCAAGCTGAGGCCGCTTTCGAAAATGTGCTGCGTTGTCCCATGCCCGGCTTGGTTACTCAGGTGTGGGTGAGTCCCGGAAAATTCGTTCGAAAAGGGGAGGAACTGCTGAGGATTGAATCCATGAAAATGGAAAGCGGCATCGCCGCTCCGTACGACGGTGAAGTTGAAAGGGTGTTAGTGACGCCCGGCAAAACTGTGGACGCGGACGAAGCGCTTCTCGAATTCAAAAGCATCGCTCCCGCGAATTTGTAAGCGGCAGGCCGCTCATGTGACCTTACCGCGCTGGGGTCCTCAGAAAGATACACGCCCGAGCGTCCGCACATCTTTTACGTTTTCACCACAATCACAGTTTTTTTACATGTTTTGCGAGGAATTGTGTATTATGCTCATAGGACCCATGGAAGATCATGATTTTCACTGAGTGAGGGGCGCGTTTGATGGACCGTTTGGGGGATCCGTTTCAGAGAGATGACGCTCTATTGGAACAGCTTTTCCGCAAATATGGGAAATGGGGCCGATTTGCGGTGTATCGACATCGCTTCAACTTGATAGGAAAGAGACTTCTGTGGCGTCTGGTGTTGGAAGGGACCCGCGGCCTAAAACGACTCATCGACATTGTCGGTTCCCTGGTGGGAATTATCCTCTTGTCGCCAGTGTTCATCTTGACAATGTTGGCCATTAAGTTGGAAGATGGCGGCCCCATCTTCTTTGTTCAGGATAGAGTCGGCAAATGGGGGAAGATCTTCCGCATGTACAAGTTTCGATCCATGGTGATCGACGCGGACAAGCTCAAAGAGACGCTTCAAGACAAGAACGAAGCAGGAGAAGTGATGTTCAAGATACGCCGTGACCCCCGAGTGACAAAGGTGGGACGGATCATTCGTAAACTCAGTATCGACGAACTCCCTCAATTGTTCAACGTCTTGAAGGGAGATATGTCCCTGGTGGGGCCTCGACCCCCTCTGCCAAATGAGGCGGCCAAATATACGCTGCGTGACCGACGGAGATTGGAGGTTATCCCAGGTTTGACAGGCTTATGGCAGGTGAAAGGAAGGAGCGATATCGATTTTCATGGGCAGGTGAGGCTCGATCTCCAATATATCGAGAGTCAATCTCTCAAAGGCGACCTTATTCTCCTCCTGAAAACCATCCCCGCGGTTCTCAGCGGAAGAGGAGCATATTGATCGACCGTATTTTTTCCTTACTTCCGCGGCCGCAGGGCGGTCTCTTGTTCGTGGATTTCCGGCGCTGCGGAATAAGGGGTAAGAAGACTGAGTCTTAGGGATGGCGTAAGCGCTGTCTATGTCAATGTCTCCGCAGTGCGCGTTGCGCGTGGGTTCACAGATGCTGCTCTGCCGTTGGGGAATGTGCGAGGCTGAGCTGGGGTGGCAATGATCGTCGTGCTGACATGTTTCCAAGATGGTAAGGCGTTTTTGCCCCTCACGCGCAACCGGCCAGTGGCAATGCTGCCCTTTATGAACGTCCCCCTTATCCAGACGCATATAGAACGCTTTATAGAAGCGGGTTTCTTGCGTTTTATCGTTGCCGCGGTGGACTATCCTCTGCCGTTGCAAGAATTCCTTGGCGATGGTTCGCGTTGGGGGGCGCGCATCGAAGTCGTCATGCTCAAGGACCCGCTTCCGAATTTTCAGCTCTTGGATCGTCTCTCGTTCAAAATCCAAGAGGAAACGTGCATTATAACGCCGGCCGAACTCGTCCTGAACCTCAGCATTCCTGAACTCGTCGCGTTTCAACGCGCAGGGAATGACCCTTATGTCAGAGTGTTTGCGCGCAATACGTTGGACCTGGTTGACGGCTTCAAAGCGCCGAAACCGACCTTCAGAAAAAACCGGCTGCCCAATCTTGTGGATACAGGGGTGATGATTACCCGTTCCGATGCGCGACCTGACGAACCAGGCGCATCCTATTTGTACGACGGCAACATAATCCGAATAGATACGCCACAGGCGCTGTGGCGCGCCAACATGGCAGGTCTCGGAGGGTTCTTCTCGACCATCGCAGGCCGTTATTTTACCGCGGCAGGCGGCGATATCCGGATTGGGCACCATTTCCGGCGTGGAAGAGATGCCAAGATAGTTGCCCCTGCCCTCGTCGGGCACCATGTCCGCATAAATGCGCAAGCCTCGCTGTATGGATGGACCGTCATCGGAAACGGGGTATTCATAGATAAAGGGGCGCACATTGGTCGGAGCGTGATTGCAGACCATACCTATGTGGGACCTGAAACCAGCGTGGAGCATGCAATTGTCGAAGGGAAAGTGATCTACAATCTGGAAGTGGCGCAATGGGTTGAAGTGTCTGACTCGTTCATCATTTCCGATATTCGAGAAGATGTGATCGGATCTTACTTCCGGAACGCGTTATGGCGGTTTGTCGCCCTCGCCGGTCTTATCGTCTCGCTGCCCGTCATTATATGCGGGGG
>VSSL01000188.1_pt1 | contig 17155 bp, 16 predicted proteins | sample 4557531 | NCBI WGS metagenome assembly VSSL01 (sample SAMN10986726, study PRJNA523729) | hot springs metagenome | isolation source: hot springs | place: India:Timba, Gujarat | collected 2018-05-31 | reverse complement strand
GGCCGCTCTTCCGAATCCTGCAATAGCAGTCATCAAGAGCGTCAGGGAAGGACAGGTGACCTTTGGGCTCGCGGCGCGAGATCAAGCCCTGTTCGTGCTCACTAAAATAGGGACGCTGCGCTGGCGGGCGGCTCATTATAATTGGTGAATCAATCCACCAGTGATGCGACCCGACGCCCTGGGGGCGTTGATCAGCAATGACACGGTAATAGACATAAATATGTGTCTCGTGGATGCCGAAACAGGAATCGTGAAGGCGCTCAAGACTCTGCGCCTTTCCGAAGACTTTAGTGAAGCGCTCCTTCAGATCGTGGAACTTCAGGCGCGGAGCCGGTTCGATCCCTGGGCGTACCTTGATACGGTAGAAAAAGCCGCCATAGACTACCAAAATGAACGCGTGGTCGTTGCTGAGTCAATCGTGATGTGTAGTCCAGGGCTGCGACCGACTGTTGGAGGCCGCTCAAGGCGTCAAGGTGCATCCATTAGCGTCGCGGCTTATCTCAGCAGAAGGACGCGCCGCTCGCGAACAGCGACATGAAACATTTGAGTGAAAAGAGGGGAGAGGACCTATGAGCGTTACAAAGATTATCGATCAGGATATCAAGGTGGAGGAGGAATGCCATGAGCACGAACATTGTCATGAGGGGATTTGCCACAGCCACGAGCATTGCCACCCCCACCACGGGGATCACGAGCATCTCCACCAGGAGCGCGGTTCGGACGAAAGCGACCACGCGGTCTGATTAGTCAACCGCTCTTAGCAACGTCGCGGGCTCAGCCCGCAGCCCTTGCACAAGTACATACGCGGCCTGGAGCGCCTCAGTTGGGCAAAGGGGGAAGCATTCCTTGCAGTTCCAACACTCCTGAGCGGCTATTTTGGGGATAAAACTAATTTCTTTTCGAATCCCTCTATCGATAAATCCGACCGCGTTCTTCTTCTTGACTTCCGCGCAGTATCTCACGCACAGGCCGCAATGAATGCAAAAGGATGGCTCCTTTTCAAAGCGGTTTCTGTCGGCGCTGTATTCTTTAGCGAGTTCCTGCAGAACGAACGAATCCGGCGCATGGGCAAGGAGGAGCTCGATGATCATCTTGCGAATTCTGTCTATCTTTTCTGAGCGCGTGCGGACAGTAATGCCCGACTCCACCGGATAGACGCAGGACACGACTATTTTTGACCGGCCGCGGCTTTCCACCTCCACGATGCAGAGCCTGCAGCCTCCGTACGGCTCTAGCTTTTCGTGGTAACACAACGTAGGGATGTGAATACCCGCGCTTCGAGCGGCCTCCAAGAGGGTCATGTCCTTTGTCGCTTTGACTTCTCTTCCATCTATGGTCAACAAGATCTCGCTCATTTTTGTTTTCTCTCTTTTACGATGGTTCGAGCTTCTTCAGGAATGGGCGGCGGAACAGGCTCCCCGGAAATCTTTTTTACCGCTCGATAACGCGGCGGACATACCTCAAAACAGGTGCCGCACTTGGTACACTTGGTCTGGTCGATGATATGAATGAGGCCCTTGCCGCCTATGATCGCTTCCGATGGGCACTTCCGGGCGCACACCGTACACGCCTTGCATTTTTCAGGATCAATGTAGAAGGCGATGAGTTCTTTGCAGGATAGGGCTGGGCACCGCTTTTCCTTGATATGGGCTTCATACTCGTTTCGAAAATATTTCAAAGTGCTCAGGAACGGGTTGGCGGCGCTTCTCCCCAAGGCGCAGAGGGACGCCTCCACCAATGTCTCCGCAAGCTGCTCGAGGAGTTCGATGTCCCCCTCTTTGCCTTTGCCTTTGGTGATATTGGTGAGGATTTTGAGCATTTGCCTCATGCCCTCACGACACGGCACACATTTACCGCACGATTCATCGGTGAGGAATTCGAGGAAGTATCTCGCCACATCCACCATGCAGGTGTCTTCATCCATGATGATCATGCCGCCTGAGCCCATCATAGACCCTGCCTTGGTGAGTTCATCGAAACCGACGGGCAGGTCGAGGAGTTCCTCGGGCAGGCATCCGCCGGAGGGACCACCCGTTTGCACCGCTTTGAATTTCTTGCCGTTCGGGATGCCGCCGCCTATCTTAAAGATGATATCTTTCAGGGGCGTGCCCATGGGCACTTCCACCAGACCGGTGTTGGTGATTTTTCCCACCAGCGAAAATATTTTTGTTCCTTTGCTCCCGTCAGTGCCGAACTGGGTGAACCAGTCTGCGCCGTTATTGATAATGAGGGGGACATTGGCCCACGTTTCCACGTTGTTCAGTACGCTTGGCCGCCCCCAGAGTCCTACGACATTCGACCGGATGTACTTGGGTCTGGGCTCCCCCGCCCTTCCCTCCAACGCGGTCATCAGGGCGGTTGATTCGCCGCACACAAAGGCGCCGGCGCCTCTGTGCACCTTGACCACGAAATCAAAACCCGAACCGAGGATGTTTTGACCCAGGAATCCATACTCTTCGGCCTGACGTATGGCGACATTGACGTTTTCCACTGCCAGCGGATATTCCTGCCGCACATAGATGTACCCTTCGTGCGCGCCAATTGCGTATGCGCCAATGGTCAGCCCCTCGAGCACGGAATGGGGATTCCCTTCCAGCAGGCTTCGGTCCATATAGGCCCCTGGGTCGCCTTCGTCTGCATTGACGATGACGTACTTGACGTCGCCCGGCGCATTGCGAGACCCTTCCCATTTAACTCCTGCGGGGAAGCCGCCGCCGCCTCTTCCTCGGAGGTTGGCCTTTTTGACTTCTTGCAGCACCTGTTCGGGGGTCATGCCGGAGAGCGCTTTTGCAAGCGCGGAGTAACCCCCGATGGCGATGTAGTCGTCGATATTCTTGGGATCGACGCTGCCGTTGGAGCCGAACACGATGCGTCCCTGGTATTTATAAAAGGGGATTTCCGATTCTCGAATAATTTTCTCGTTGGTTGCGGGGTCGTTATAAAGGAGTCGATCGATGATTTTTTTCTCTTTGATCGTTTCCGAAATGATTTCAGGGACGTCGTCCGGCTTTATCTGGAAGTAGCATATTTCATCGGGATGAATGACGACGATGGGACCTCGTTCGCAGAACCCGTGGCAGCCGGTTCTTCGGAATTCCACCTGTTCCGTCAGTCCTTGTGCTTCAATTTCCTCTTGAAAGCGGGCCGCCACTTCCCGGCTGCCTGACGCATGACAGGCAGAGCCGTAGCAAAGCGTGATGCAGGTCTTATTCGGGTCCCTCTGTGAGACGAGGGCGCCCCTGTATGCTTCTAATTCAGCAGGGGAATTTATCCGCGGCATTGCAGTTCCTTAGTCGTAGTTTTTTAAGACTTCAGCCGTTTGGGCTGGGGCCATTTTCCCATGGGTCTTCCCGTCGATTTCCACCACCGGCCCCAATGCGCAACAGCCAAGGCAGTTCACGGTTTCGAGGGAGAACTTCAGATCCATATCTGTCTCGCCGGGTCTGATGCCGGTGAGGTCTTGAACTGTGTCGAGTACGCGGGATGCCCCGCGCACATGGCAGGCCGTTCCCATGCATACATGGATTTGGTGGCGACCTTTGGGGACCAAGCTAAAGGCTTTATAAAAGGTGGCGATGTGCTGTATCCGTGTCATAGGCACATCGAGCCGCTCTGCGACGCGTTCCAGAGCCTCCCTAGGCAGCCAATTGTTCTCGGCCTGAATATCGAGCAACACCTGAATGAGATGACTCGGATCAGCATTATATGCATCGATAATTTCGTCCACTCTGTTCTTGTCCATTCCCTCTCGTCCTCGTCTTTGTCCAACGTGCGATATTACATGTCTTCCCGCGGTCAGGCCAACGCATAGCACTTTTGATTGGAGTCGTAGCGGACCAGGCCTTGTCTCGACGACGCAGTCAGGTATCGGGATACCTGGGACGGAGTCAACCCCAATCTCTTGGCTACTTCTGCGGTGGGAAGAGGTTTTTCCTGTAGAAGAAGCATGATTTGGGTAGCGGCCAACTTGTCCGCGATGGTCTCCTCGAAGAGCCGGTCCATTTCTTCACTGGCGAAGAATTTGCGGTACGCTTCTTCCGACTTGACCGGTATTCTCATCCGTTCTCTTTCCACCAGCCTGATATACGGAACAAGTCGGCTGACCGCTTCTAATCTGAACTTCAATTCCTTTTGATCCAAGCCTTCTCCACGACCGAGGGGCCCGAGTTCTTTTACTCTCGTGACAAAACGGTTGACCGTATCCACGAACACATTGGCCTCTGCGCCGGACATGAACTCGATGCGCAGTCTGTCGGGGTTGAGCCCAATATGTTTCATGAGTCGGTGCGTGAGGAGCACCATCCCGAGGGCGTCGTAGTTGCCATGGGTCACGTAGTTGCATTCGTTGAGGCGGCAGCCTCCAATGAATACGCCGTCAGCTCCCTTTGTGAACGCCCTGATGACGAAGCTCAGGTCCACTCGTCCCGAACACATGACTCGAATAAGTCTCATTTCCGTCGTATATTGTAGTCTGGAAACTCCAGCCAAATCGGCGGCGCCGTACACTCACCAATGGCACACGAATCCCAAGACCTTGGGTCTGAATTCACGCACAGCTCTCATTTGTTTGCACCTCGCACTCGGAAGTCCCGGATTGATTCATTGGTTTTCTCCTAGACGTAGCCCACAGCGATGTCCAGCGCCTGCTCGACTTCTTCCTCGGGAAACGCCACATCTATTTCGCTGATTATCTCTTCGTCGGTGAAATGCTTCAACTGGATCGCGTTGGTCGGGCACTTGGCGTTGCAGACTCCGTCGCCTTTGCACAGGACTGGGTTCACCCGAGCCTTTCTTCCCATGGCTGTTTCGTAGAAATCGATGGCGCCATAGGTGCAGGCGGTGATGCACGCCCCGCAGGAAACGCATTTACTCTCGTCAACATCGCACACGGCCCCGGAAGCGACCACGACGTCGCGTGACAGCAGCGTGAGCGCTCGACCAGCCGCTCCAAAAGATTGGTTGATGGTTTCCGGTAAAAACTTTGGGTAATGGGCGGCGCCGCATACATAGACGCCGTCTGTGGCAAAGTCCACTGGCCTTAACTTCACGTGGGCCTCTTTGAAAAAGCCATCAGGATTCAAGGTTACTTTGAACAATCCGGCCACTTCGTTGGTGGACGCCGACGGAACGACCGCCGCGGCCAGGGAAATGATATCCGCATCGAGCTCGAGCTTTTTCCCCAGGACGAAGTCCGTCACCGTGACCTTCAGCACTGGGCGTCCATCTTCAGCCTGTCCTGGCTCGACTTCTGGTTTGTCGTCAGGCTCGTACCGGATGAATTTCACGTCCTTGTTCGACGCCTCCCGATAATAATCCTCATTGAACCCATAGGTTCGCATATCCCGAAAGAGGATATACACGTCCATGTCGGGATTTATCTCTTTGAGTTTCAAGGCGTGTTTTACCGATACGCTGCAACAGACCCGGCTGCAATAGTTCCTCTCCTCGTTTCTGCAGCCCACGCATTGGATCATGACAACGCTCGATGCGCCGGTTATTTTTTCGTCCTGCTGAGCGATGCGTTCTTCGAGTTCGAGTTGGGTCAACACCCTTTCGTCTTCCCCATAGAGGTACTCGCTGGGTTTGTAGAGATCCGCGCCGATGGCAATGACCGCGGCGCCGTGTTTGATCTGCGTGAGCCCCTTATCAGAACGCACCGACGTCACGAAATTGCCCACATAACCAGTGGCCTCTGTGATGGTTGCGTCGTGATACACGTGGATGAGGGGATGTTTGTACACCTTGGCGATGAGATCGCGCAGGTATTCTTGCATATCCAGGCCATAAGAGGTGAAATGGATGTTGCGCGCCACGCCGCCAAGCTCTGAAGACTTCTCCACCAGGTGAACCTCATGGCCCTGGTTGGCAATGGACAGGGCGCAGTTCATGCCTGCCACGCCTCCGCCAAGCACGAGCGCTGCCTTGTGCACGCCAAGATCGAATTCTTGGAGGGGAGCCAGCCGCCGCGCCCTGGCCACGGACATCCTAATGATGTCCTTGGCTTTTTGGGTGGCTTCGTCTTTTTCCTTAGAATGAACCCACGAATTGTGCTCCCGAATATTCGCCATCTCAAAGTAGTATTGATTGATCCCCGCCTCACGAACGGTGTCTCGGAAGAGCGGTTCAAGGGTCCTTGGGCTGCATGCAGCGACGATGACGCGGTTGAGTCCCAATTCTCTGGTCACATCGGTTATTTGTTTGGCGGAGTTGGTCGCGCAAGAAAAGAGCTGTTCTTGCGCATGGACTACATTGGGCAGGGTCTTGCAGTACTCGACCACCTCCGGAACATTGACTATTCGTCCGATGTTGGCGCCGCAATGACAGACAAAGACTCCTATCTTGGGTTCTTCCTGCGAAACATCCCTCTCCGGCGGGTATTCCCGCTCTTGGGAGAGGTCGCCTCGTCTATAATTCAATAGTTCGCCCACTTGGGAGCCTGCGCCGCTGGCGCTGAACACGGATTCCGGTATGTCCACAGGCCCCTGGAACGCTCCGGTAACGAAGATCCCTTTTCTGTTGGTGGCCATGGGATTCACCGGACTCGTCTGGCAGAAGCGATGATCATTGAGCCGGACGCCGAATTTCGAGGCGAGCGATTGGGCGTCTGTGGGAGGATTGAGCCCGACTGACAAGACCACGAGGTCAAACTCTTCCTCCTTCACCCCTTCGTCGTTGGTGGCGTAACGGATGACCACATTCTTCGTTTCCGGGTCTTCCCTCACGATGGAGACGTAGCTTCGAATGAATCGAACGTTTGGCAGGTTTGCGGCCCTGTCGTAATAGCGTTCAAAATCCTTGCCGTATGAACGTATATCGTTGTGAAACACTGTGCAGTCGGCGTCTGCGTAATGTTCCTTTGTCAGAATCACTTGTTTTTGGGTGTAGGTGCAGCACACCGCCGAACAATAGCTGTTATCGCCTTGGGTGACCCGTCTGGACCCGACGCACTGTATCCAGGCTATTTTGTGGGGATGCTTCTTGTCCGAAGCCCGCAGTATCTCGCCCTGATACGGGCCAGTGGACGACAAGAGCCTTTCGTAGTCCATACTGGTGACGATGTTGGCGAAGTCCCCGTAATGATACTCCCTTTTCACAGAGGGATCGAAAGGCTCCATACCGGTGGACAAGATGATAGCGCCTACCCGTAGTTCCTTTTTCTCGGGCGTTTGATTCAGGTCTATTGCCTTGTTTTGGCAGACTCCCTCGCAGATGCGGCATTTCTTTTCCTTGAGGTAGAGGCAGCTCTGGTCAATGTAGGTAATGAGTGGAATTGCCTGAGCGAAGTATATGTGCACCGCCTTATTTTTCGATATTTCTTGATTGTATGGATCGGGATACTGAACAGGGCAGTACTCGACGCAGGTCGTACAACCTGTACACTTGTCTTCCAGAATGTACCTCGGCTTCTTCGTCACGGTTACCCTGAAATCTCCCGCCTCACCCTCGACTGCATCGACTTCAGTATAGGTGAGGACCTCGATGTTTGGATGCCGGCCGACCTCGACCAGCTTGGGCGCGAGAATTCACATCGAGCAGTCATTGGTTGGAAAGGTCTTGTCGAGCTGGGCCATGTGACCGCCGATGCTCGGCCCTTTCTCAACCAGGTACACTTTGAACCCGGCTGTGGCGAGGTCAAGAGAGGCTTGAATGCCGCTGATTCCACCGCCGACAACCATGACGTCTCCAAAATCGCTCTCTGGAAAATTCATACGCATCTGTTCACCAACCTCTAGTTTTTCCACGGTTCTATGTCCTCATCAGCCCGCATGTTCAGCGGGATACGTGACGGTCTTGAAAACCGTTATTGCCCAAAGGATCACGCGACCTGGGATTTTCCAGGCGACCCTTTGCGGCAACAACACGCTAGTCCAAGTCCAATTTTGTCTTACATCGATTGCACTTCATTGCGCCCCGGAACACCTTGTTGCCGCATTCCGGGCACACGTAACGCGCCTCCTCGTCCTGAATCCATTTCTCTGTGCCGACTTCACGCCAATAGGGAATCGCGCGCAGTATCACCTTTTTGCCGACAGTCATGGGAAAATGCTCGATGTACTGGCACGGGAAGTCAGCGCACTGGTGACACCCTTCATAACCCTTACTCATCGTGCAATTCCTGATGTCGCACTGCTCGCAGTGCATGAAGCGCTCGTCCGACAAGCACCCTTTGCATTTGATGTCCTCGATGGCGAGGCTTTGAGCGTTGGGGAGGGTCCCCTTGTCTGAGATGGCGCCTTGGTACAATTTCACCAAACGCTCTTTGAACTTCACGTTGTTATCTCGATGCGCGAGGTAGATAGCGCAGACGCCGCAATAGAGGCCGCAGGGAGCGACAAAGTCGGGGTTGATATTCATGGTGTTCATCCTCCTAGCCTCTTGTACTCGGGTGTTGACCGCCGCGCGCCTCGAAAAGCTACATCGCTTCCTGGATGATTTCCGTGATGTCTTTTACCTCTATCCGTTCTGCCATGCCGCTGGTGACTCGGCTATCTTCAAGCATTGTAATGCAGTATGGGCATGACGTGGCCAACACTTCGGCGCCGATCCCCACTGCCTGTTCGATCCGCAGGTCGCTGAATCGTTCGCCTTTTTGGGTTTCCATCCACACTCTTCCGCCTCCACCGCCGCAGCAGAGACTGTCCGAGCGACACTCCGGAAGCTCTTGAAATTCCAGGCCGCTGACCTTCCCCAGTATCCCTCGGGGCTCGTCAAAGACGCCGTTGTGTCTCCCCAGGTAACAGGGGTCATGATAGGTGACCTTCTTGGGGTACTCCTTTTTGAGCGCCAGTTTGCCCTCGTCCAACAATTGGAATAGATACTGGGAGATGTGTATGACCTCGAAATTGACGCGAAAGTCCGGATATTCATTCTTGAAGGTGTGATAACAGTGAGGCGAGGAGACCAGAATCTTCTTGACACCGTTCTCGATGAACGTCTTGATGTTCTCTATGGCGAGACGCTTAAAGAGTTCTTCGTCGCCTGTTTTGCGTATGCTCTCTCCGCAGCAATTCTCCTTAGACCCTAAGATGCCGTAATCCACTCCTGCGGCATTGAGTATTGCCACTGTGGCGCGGGCGACCCGCTTCATGCGCGGGTCATAGCAGAGATAGCACCCGGGGAAATAGAGGATATCCATCCCTTCGGTGAATTCTGCCACTGACAACCCTTGCGCCCACGCGGCTCTCTTTTCCCGATCTTCGCCAAAGGGGTTGCCCTGTCCAACGAGCCCCGCGTTTACCGTGCGCACCGGCTTGACAGATGCGGGGAATACTCCGTATTCATTGGCTATTCTTCGCAGGGCCACTCCGGAATCTATTTGCCTCACATCCCTGGGGCACTGTTGAGGGCATCGACCGCACGTGGTGCACCGCCAAATATCTTCGCTCTCGATCTCGGTGAGGCCAAAAGTGGCTTCGCGGACGATCTTGCGCATGCTGAATTGCCGCACCTTGTTCCAGGGGCATACCGTATCGCACAAGCCGCATTGGAAGCACCTCTTGAAGTTATCCCCGCCGCTTGCCTTGATTACCTCGATGATTTCCTTGTATGGGGTTACAGTTTCCACGATCTTTGTCGATCCTTTACTCGTAATGTTGCGGTAACCCTTGAAAACCTCAGATACCCGTGGGGAGTCTGAGGCTCGCCCTAGGCGCCCGACTTATCAGGAGCCCTTTTTGGCGAGAGAAATGCGGGCTACGGTATCCATGACCTTTTCCATGCCGTACTTGTCGATGAGGGCTTCCAGCCCTACTTGCGCATCCTCTGGTCTTTCTTCCTCTTCCACTTCCTCTTCACGCTCTTCATAGGTGAGGGCGTTATTCAGGCACCATTGCACGCAAAGGGGCTTTTCCTGGGGCGGGTCGTCTTCGCACATGTCGCATTTGAGAGGCAGCCCTGAGTCGGGTTCCTTGAAAACGTCCCTAGAAGGGCAGGACGCTCTGCAGAAATCGCATTCGCCGTATTCTTTGCCGTTGATGACGTATTTGTCGCGTCCCATGCATTCAGACGGGGTGTATTCGCCTGCATACACCGGCAGGTAAATGTCTCGTATAGGATCGCGCACGAGTCGAATACGCGCCCTGGCCGGATTGTTGCTGCTGTATTTCGGCGAGGCGTGAAATGCAGAGCAGATCATTTCGCACGCCCGGCAACCGTTGCACTTGTCCACATCGATTTTTATGGTTTTTTACGATCTCTTTTTTTTCTCACCCATGACGGCTACCGCCTCTTCACTTTATTTCTTTTCTGGTTCTGATGAAGACTCTTGGGAGGAACCGTTGCCGTTGTCCGCGTAGATGCCTCTCTTATCGAAGTCTTCAATGACGTAGTCCAAGCCGAGATCGTGCAAACACTCCTTGGTGGGGATACCGTTTTGATTCCAGCCTTTGAATTCGTAATACGTGTCCAGGAGCTTTTTTTCCAATTCGGGGAATCTCTTCTTCCAGTGGTCGTCGGGCGGCCTGTCATCTTTCCGCCTCAAGCCTCTCCTCACATTGATGGCGCGGATAAGGGTGCGGTATCTCTTGGCCGCTTTCTTGAGCTTATCTTTGTCCATATCAATCCCCGCGCCTGCTGAGATGAACTTGGGGTAATTGTGGATATGATAGGGGGGCTTCAGAGGGAAGGATGACAACCCTGCGCACATCCCGAGGGCGTCGTCGATGTAGTGCATCATCTCCTGCCAATCCACGATGTCGCAGCACATCTCAACCGTGGGATAAAAAGGTATGGACTTTTCCCCCCGGGGTTCCCAATCGAGGAAATATTGTTTGAACTTTTCGTCAGGCACCTGGAACCAGTCCTTCACGAAGGCCTCCCGCTCTTCCCGGGTGGGGAAAGGCGCTTGGGGAAATTGTCCTTCGATCTGGGTTATGTTGATTTTCTCGCCTGTGGCATACATGAGGAAGTAAATGGGGTTGAGCATTGACAGCTTGAGGGGCAATTGTTCATGCTTCTTGATGGTGTTGTGGGCGTAGGCCTCCGCTCCTTTTCCTATGGCTTTTGCCGCCCAGTAGGTCCCGTTGGCCAATATGTCTCCAATACCCTCTCGCCGCACTATTCTGTCCAGCAGCCAGTAGAATCGTCCTTCGTTGTCCGAGGGCATGCCCGGGAAATCCGATTCTGAGAGGATGCCGTCTTGCAAGAGTTCGAGCGCGAACGCCATGACCTGCGGCGTGGTAAAGCCATCCACGCCGTACTCAGTGGCCCGTTGCGCGATGCGCAGGCCGAATTCCAGGTCTGAGAAAGCCGCCATGGTGTAGGTGAGTTTCGAGAAGCATTTCATCATGTAGGTCCCAAGGCCGGGCGGGGTGATGGTGGCGCCGCATTCCATGGGGCAGTTGTAGCAACTGATCAAGCGAGTTCGCATACTTTCCAGCGTCTGCGCCCATTGCTGTTCTATCTCCTTGTTCCAAAAGTCCTTCCGGCGGACTCGGGCGTTACCCCACACGAAGTTTTCCGTATGCCATTTTTCGTCGTGAACCTTCATTTCTTGGGGGGAGCCGAGGCCGGCCAAGATGGGCATCACCCCTGGGATGGGATTCTCGTTCCGGAACTTTATATATTCCAGCACTTCCTTGCAAAGTTGGAGGAATTCCGCGGGACGAGCGACATTGATGTCCTTGGTGCCTCTCACCGCGATGGCTTTGACGCCCTTGTCACCCATGACCGCGCCGATGCCGCCCCGACTCGCACTGGATCGACCTTGTTCGATAGAGGCGTAATACACCCGATTTTCGCCGGCAAGACCGATGGCGGCAACTTGCGCTTGAGGTTCTTTCAATTCGTCTCTGAGGAGGTCCAGAGTCTCGACCGCTCCTTTTCCCTTGAGATGAGCCGCGTCGCGAATTTCGACCTTGTCGTTGTTGATCCATATATAGACGAGATCAGGAGACTTGCCGCGCAGGATCACCTTGTCGTACCCAGCGTACTTCAGCTCGGGCGCCCAGAATCCCCCCATCATCGAAAACGCCATCAACAGGGTCTGCGGGGAGTATGTTGAAACTATGGTGCGATTGCATCCCGTGGCCGGCGTTCCGCACAAGAGACCTGCGCCAAAGATGAGCAGATTATCCGGGGAAAACGGGTCCACATCCGCTGGAACCCTATCCCATAGAATCTTTGCGTTGGTGCCGAGCCCACCCAAGTAGAGCTCAGTGTCTCGTGGGTCTGTTTCGACCTTTTCAACGCTTCCCCGCGTGAGATCGATCTCAAGATTGTACCCTGTTTCTCCGTATCTCATCTGCCTTCCCCTTACTCAACTCGAGAGGTAGTTGTCTGTGTTGACGCTTCGACGGATGGACTGGAAGCGTCGCCTCGCGATCGCGCATGCAATCTTGCCGCCCGGGCGCTCAACCGCAGTGAACGACTTTTTATGAAACGATGTGCGGGAGCGATCATCTATTTCGTTTCCTTCGTCCTTTGGTTGGAGTCGGCCTGTGCGGGTGACTATCTGCGTGGGTTCATCGTTGCCCGATTGTCGTATCGCGTGACCGCACGCCGCAAAAGCGCTGCTGCGTCGCCTGTCACTCTAGTCTGCGCCTCTTCCCATGCCGCCATTTGGCTCCATAGATGACATGAATATAACTTATATTTAAGGCATGTCAAGAGCTTTCTCGCGGTGGGCAAAAAAAATATTCAACGGATGCCTAGCTCTTCTTTTTCACGGTATATAGCCGAATGACGATAATCTTTCCAGGAAGTTCGGGTGCTCCGACCGCTTTTCGGCGGCATATTCTCGCCTATAGGCGCCTTGCGCAGTCGCTGAGGCTATAGGCTCTCAAAGTTTATCGCGAGCCCTCTGAGGCTGATTTCCTAAGACGCATCGTTGCGCTTTTTGTCATGGCGATGACCTGAAGGTGACAGCCCTATCTCGGCGCACATCGATGAAGCGATCATGTTCGCGCGGCCTTCGCAGTGTTGTTTGATCAACGCCTCAAGCGCTTATTCCTCTGTGAATCATGGGTCAGGCAACAAAGTTCTTGACTCCCTACAATATGAGTGTATATTGGGTTCTAATGAATATATAGTCATCATTGTATGTGGGTCTCGGGGTACGGCTATGGACGGCACCGGATTGTCCGGCAGCGCGAGCAAGAGGACGTCCTCCACAAAACGCAGAAGCCCATCGGCGGATAGAAAACGGCAGCTTATCATAGAATCCGCTGAGCGCATCTTTGCGGCTCGCGGTTTTCACGACACGACCATTGCTGACATCAGCCAGGATTCAGGCGTGCACGAGGCCTCGATCTTCCAATATTTCAAAACCAAGGAAAATCTCATTGTTACTATTCCGGAGCGGCACCTAAAGGAAACTCTGGAAGGCATCACCGAGCACCTTCAGGGGATGAAGGGGGCGGAGCCCAAGATCAGGAAGCTGTTGTGGCACCAACTGCGAGACCTGTCGGTCAACAAGAACTACACCTCAATTCTGTTGCGAGAACTACGGACCTTGCCCGCCTTCTACAAGTCGCCCGCGTATGAGATGATTCGCCAGTACAGCGCGTTTGCGGCGGAGGCAATTCGAGAGGGCATTCGAGACCAGGAGATCGATCCTGGGATAGAAGTGATTCTCGTATTGGAGATGATTTTTGGGGCTATCGACAGCATTGTGTTGCGATGGCTCTTTTTTGGGGAGCCTTATGACCCCAATGAGGCCGCCGACGCCTTGTGTTCATTGATCAAAGCCGCGATTTGGAAGCGAGACCGGGTATTGGGCGGCGAGGAAGGCGATGAGCCGAGTCGGGGAGAGCTGAGGCGTCGTACGATCATCGAAGTGGCGTCGGAGGTATTTGGCAGAAAAGGGTATGGGGGGCGCGACCATCTCGGAAATAGCCGGGAAGGCGGGGATCGCCGAGGCGTCTATTTATCAGTATTTCAAGAGCAAAGAGCAGTTGCTGCTGTCAGTGCTGGGGACCTGGTTCATAGAGTTGGCAGATGAATTGGGACGCGTCTTTTCTGGGGCGCTCAACCCGTGCGAGCGTTTGTTGTACCTCTTGAGGAGGTGGGCTCTCGATTTTCAGATTCGGGAGTGGGAGACGCGGGTCCTGATTTTGGAATTGTATAGAAATCCCAAATTTTATGAGTCTCAAGAATATACAAACACCCAGCGCTTTTGGGAACTGATAAGAGCTACTGTCGAGGCTGGTCAGGAGAGCGGGCACTTTCGCAAGGACTTCGAAATCGCCTATTATCTGCATCTCGTCCAAGGGGCCTTTGAACACGAAGCCCTCGCCCGTATGATGCTTTCCAAGAAACAACCGAGCGTCGCCAGGAATGAACAAATGATCAGTCTTCTTTTGAGGGCGATCAAAGCCTGATGCCGCATGAGGAAGGATCCTTGCGAGGCCCCACAAAGGGCCCTCGCAAAGATCGATAAGGCCGCGAGATCAGAGGGCTCGCATAAACGCGACCAGCGCCTTCTTTTCATCGGGCGTCAATTTTAGCCCTTGTATCAAATTGAAGAACTCCACAGTGTCTTCCAGGGTCAGTAAACGACCGTCGTGGAGGTACGGGGGCGAGTCTTTGATTCCCCGCAGGGTAAAGGTCTTGATAGGTCCGTCGGCGGCCGCCATTCTTCCATTGATCATCTTGGGTTTGTAGAATCGCTCGGCCTTGAGATTGTGCATGAGGTTGTCAGTATAGTACGGAGCGGGGTGGCATGCTGCGCACTTGGCCTTTCCGAAAAACACCTCCTGGCCTTTCAGCTCGAGGTCTGTGGCTTTCGAAGGATCGAGCTTGCCATAAATATCGAGCTTTGGCGCGGGTGGAAAATCCAGGATGGCTTGGAACTCTGCCATGAAGTGCACTTGACTGCCTCGTTCGAGGATATTTACCCCTTTCTTGGTGGCTATGACAGGATCGCCGTCAAAATAGGCGGCTCTCTGTTCGAATTCGGTGAAGTCCTCGATTGTCTTCAGCGCACGCTGTGATCCAAACAAGCGCTGAATGTTCACGCCTCTCAAGGAAGGGGTATCGAGACGGTGACGAAATTCCTGGGGTCGAATGTCCCCCACGAGGTGCGTCGCCCCGTTGCTGTGGCCGTTAGTATGGCAATCAAAACAGGTCACGCCTCGGGACGGCTTCTCGGACCGCCGATCCTCGGTCTGATTGAATTGCTGCTGCGGAAAAGGCGTCACGAGCAGGCGCAGCCCTTCGAGCTGCTTGGGATTCAGTATGCCGTTGAAAAGCTCAAAATAGTTGTTGATGGTGACCACCTGTCCTTTGGACACGTCTCCGAGATCTGGACGCGTCGTCAGATAAATAGCCGGAGGAAATTCCGGTAGGAAGTGCTCAGGCAAGTCATAGTCCAAATCGAAGCGCGTCAGGTCTCCCAATCCTTGCTTCTTGATCTCGTCGATGTGAAACCTTGGGAAGAGCATCCCCCCTTCTGGATGATTCGGGTGCGGCAGGGGATAGAATCCCGAAGGCCAAAGGTCTTTCTCACGGATCTGATCAGGGCTAAGCGACGCGAGCTGTTCCCACGTCACGCCCGCAGGGAGTTTTGCGCGAACCCCCTCTTGAATCTTTTTGCCGCGGCTCATTGTACAATCGGTTGATGGACGATCGCTCAAATCGTACCTCTGCTGCAAAAGGTCCATTTGACGTTTCATGATCTCCGGTTTTGCGTCCTTCATCCGGTGCATCACCACATCAAACGGTTCGGTCAAGGCCACCGGCGCGTAACTCGTAGGCCTTTTCTGTTGATCGGCGGCGAGCAACCCTGCTGCGACCATTCCGCAACTCAACGCCAGGGCTGCCGCGAGAAACCATTTTGTCCACGTCCTGTACATAATTTTTCGCCTCCTTTCATGAGACACTTTCTCCCAAGCATTCTTGGGAGACGCCCAGAGATCCTTCTCTTTTGAAACACCGGTCAAAATACCCTCGCATCCATTAAAGGGCGCGTATGAATCCTCTCACCTCCTTTACCGAGATAATGGCCAATAGGGGCAGTCGGCAGCTTCTTCATTGGACTGCTTCTTATCTAGGAACAATCCTACTTTTCGTCATCGCCCTTGTCAAGTCAGGCGCGATGATCCTTGATACCCCGTCCCGAAAATACTCGCCAATTACGATGGAGCGCGGCGCTCCTCCATTCCCACCAACTCCCATGACGAGGGGGGTCACAATGGAAAATTAAAATACCGCTCTGACAAGAACTATGGCATTTTCAGTAAAAATAGGAATCCGTGACCTGTTTCCTGGATGCCGGATCGAGTCCGCCATGACATCGGGAGCACAGTGACGGTACTGATCTATTACCTCTTCACCGTGGGGAGACCATGAAAATCGTCCTATTCAGGTCGCTCTTCTCATTCCGCGAGAACTTTGGAGAGGCGCTATATCAGATCACATCTCAACCGCGTTGCCTGCATGAGAGGACAGTCTCCTCAATTTCGCGCGATATCCGGATTATGGAAATGTTCGTTGGAATGAGCTCCGCCTCCTTTAGCGCGCTTCATGTCGAGTATTCGGGCCTGTTCGAATGCGCGCGTCGCTTCGAAAAGTGCTATAATTGCGTGGGCAAGGATCCAATGAGAGAGATCGGAGCTTGACGCCAGCATTCCCGCTCAAGGACGTTACAATTTATGGATGCCACGCAGCCAAAGATCTATAGGGGCTACAGACCAGGTTGCATAGGGACGATAGTCGCGTTACACGCGCGGTATTACAGCGAGGTTGCGGGCTTCGGTCTGAGATTCGAGGCCAAGGTCGCCAAGGAGCTTTCCGAATTCTGCGAACAGTATGACGAGCGTCGGGATGGCCTTTGGCTTGTCTTGCGGGATGGCGAGATTCACGGTTCCATCGCGATAGACGGCGGCCATGCGGACACCGAGGGAGCGCATCTTCGATGGTTCATTACCGACGAAGGCGTCCGAGGAAAGGGCCTCGGCAATGCCCTCATTTCTTCTGCAATGGACTTCTGCAAGACAAACAGCTACAAGCGGGTATATCTTTGGACCTTTGAGGGCCTTGCCGCGGCGAGGCATCTGTACGAAAAGTACGGGTTCCGGCTGGCGCTGCAACAACGCGGCGCGCAATGGGGCACGGAAGTCACCGAGCAGCTTTTCGAACTTCGCTGGTGACTTTCCGAATTGTGCGGAGGGACGCGCCATGGGCCGGAAGAGCGCCTGACGTTCGCTGGCCGCGTGGG
>VSSL01000187.1_pt1 | contig 17183 bp, 14 predicted proteins | sample 4557531 | NCBI WGS metagenome assembly VSSL01 (sample SAMN10986726, study PRJNA523729) | hot springs metagenome | isolation source: hot springs | place: India:Timba, Gujarat | collected 2018-05-31 | reverse complement strand
GCGTGCGATATTCAAACTCCAAAAAGGCCGGTACTAAGAGCAAGCGCACCGCGCTGAGTACCAGTACCACAGGCGTTAAAAGGGTGATACACCAACCCAAGATGCGATAGATCAAAGAAGCATCCCTCAACACAGAAGCAGGGTGGCTTTCACTCATTGGGGTTCTCCTCATCCCTTAGAGTCTCTACATCGCCAAAAAGCACATAATTCAAGACCATCTCATTGGTAATCCACTCGATCGGCGCCCAATCGTCGCGGTATACCACGTTGCTCGCCGGGGTAGGTCTAAGGTTAAGCACCACCCGCTCCAGCGAGCGCAGCAACAAAGGGTGCACATGAGCTTGTTGGTAAAGATACAAGATATTGGCATAGAGATTCTCGACGCGGGTAGGCTGGCGCGTAGCGTAGATCATAGCGTTAAAGGAGCCAGGCACATCCACCACGTAAATCGAGGGAAATACGCTTCCCATCGTACCTGCCAAACCATCCACCAAGCGACGATCGGCCGGGGAACGGCCCACGTTGATCACTACCACTCCATCAGGGGCTAGTTTCTCCCGCACAGTCTCGAAGAATTCGCGCGTGGTCATGTGCCAAGGGATGTAAGGGGGGCGGTAGGCATCCACAGCCACCAGCGTGTATCCCCCAGCACTATGCGCTAAGCCCCAGCGCCCGTCCTCGGCCAAGGCGTTCAAGTTGGGTAAGTTCATCCCAAAATAAGTCCGTCCCACTTCAATGATAGCCGGATCTATCTCAAAGCCATCAATAGGGATGGGGCCGAACACCGCCGTCGCCTGGCGGGCTACCGTGCCGGCAGCTAACCCCACAATGGCAATCCGTTGAACGCGCTCAGGCTCATAAGGGGCAGGATTAAAAAAAGGCCCGGCGAGGAATTGTTCCCAAGGGCCTCGATAATCCAATTCCTCAGGATGCCATATCGAATGTTCCCCCTGACCTTCGTTAAGGCGGAGGATGCGATAGCCGTTCCGCTCAAGCACCTGAATGTAGTTGTAAGCCGATTCCGTTTCATAGATTTGGCCAGGACTGCTTTTGATGGGCTGGCGGGTCGCCCAATAAGCACCCAGCAGGAGCACCAGCGGCATCCAGGCCCAAAGCAGGGCTCGCCGCCAACCGAGGCTCCAAACCAAACCCACTAAGGCAATTACCAGAAGATACAGACTGAAGAGCACAAAGGTCCAAGTTGTGCCCACAAGCGGAATGAAAACCAGCACCGGCAAGAATGTTCCAATGAACGAACCTATGGTGGAGATAGCGTAAATCCTACCAGCAACCCTACCTGCCTCTTGCGCTTCTTTCATTGCTAAACGAATAGCAAATGGTGAGACGGTGCCTAAAAGGGTCACTGGCGCGCTGAAAAGGATCAGCACCGAGGTAAACGAGCCAAAGAGCAAACCCACCTGTAGTTGATCGAAGGCTTGTGCCGCAGCGCGCAGCACCGGACGCGCCACCAACGGCACCAGGCCGGAGAGGAACGCTCCCCACGCCAGGATGGAAAACAGTGTGGAATAAAAAGGCTTACGGTCGGCCCAGCGCCCCCCTAAAGCGTATCCCACCGCTAAGTAGATCAAGATTAGGCCAATGATGCTCGCCCAAACCAGGTTGCTGGTACCATAGATGCTGCCCAGCAGACGAGAAGCAGAGAGCTCCAAGGCCAGAGTCACCATCCCTGCTGAGAAAACGGTAAAGTATAGGTAGTTTCTCATTACTCGGTCACCTCTGCCGAACGCCAGGATTATAACCCAGTGCTCCCCAACCATTGGTATAATTCGGGTCTGATACCCCACTACCATAGCGGTTGCCAAGGGAGTATGTATGATTTCAAAGAAGCTTAGCGGCGCCGAAATTCGCCAAGGGTTTATTGATTTTTTTGTCGCTCGCGGTCATACCTTTGTGCCATCCTCCTCATTAGTTCCCGGCGGCGATCAGACCTTGCTGTTCACCAACGCCGGGATGGTGCAATTTAAAGACGTGTTCCTGGGCACGGACAAACGCCCCTATACGCGCGCGGCCAATTCCCAAAAGTGCATGCGCGTGGCCGGCAAACACAACGACCTTGAGGATGTTGGACGGGACGACACCCACCACACCTTCTTCGAGATGTTGGGCAACTGGTCTTTTGGAGATTACTATAAGAAAGAAGCCATTGCCTGGGCGTGGGAGTTGCTCACCGAGGTGTGGGGGCTGGAGAAACAACGCCTGTGGGCCACCTGTTTCAAGGACGAAAAAGGCGAAATCCCCACCGATGACGAGGCCGCCGAGCATTGGTGTGCCCAACCCGGTTTCGACCCCAGCCATGTGCTCTTCTTCGGACGCAAAGATAACTTCTGGGAAATGGCAGACACCGGTCCCTGCGGCCCCTGCAGCGAGATTCACTACGACCGCGGGCCGGAGTATTGCGACAAACGGGATGTCCCAGGCCACATCTGTCGGGTGAACGGGGGCTGTCAACGCTTTTTGGAACTTTGGAATCTCGTTTTCATCCAATACAACCGCAGCGGCCCCGCCACGCTAGAACCCCTGCCGGCCAAACATGTGGACACCGGCATGGGGTTGGAGCGCATTGTCTCCATTTTGCAGAACACCCCCTCGAACTACAAGACCGACCTACTTTTCCCTCTTATGCGGGCAGTGCAGCAAATGACCGGTGATAGCGACGAGCAGATGGAGGCCAATCTCACCCCCTACCGGGTCATCGCCGACCACACTCGCGCCGCAACCTTCCTCATCGCCGATGGCGTGGTGCCTGGCAACATCGGGCGCAACTACGTCTGCCGCATGATCATCCGCCGTGCGGCTCGCTTCGGCAGCAAACTCGGCTTACATGAACCCTTCCTGGCGCGCGTTGCCGAAGAGGTGATCGCCAATTACGGGGATTTCTACCCTGAACTTGTTCGCAACCGTTCGGTTATCCTCACCAACCTAACGAATGAGGAAGAGCGCTTTGCCCGCACCGTAGAAAGCGGCGTAGCCAAGTTGGAAAACCTGTTGGAACGCCTCTCCGCCTCGGGCCAGCGAGTACTACCTGGGGAACAGGCGTTCGATCTCTATGCTACTTATGGCTTGCCTTTGGAGATTACCCGTGATATTGCCCGCGAACAAAACCTCGAAGTAGACGAAGATGGTTTTCGTCAAGCCATGGAAAAACACCGCTTGGTTTCTGGAGCCGGCGAAGCCTTCGGTCCCTTAGGAGGAGAAGATGTGGAGGTCTACCGCTCTCTCCTAGCGGAGTTGCAGGCGCAAGGAAAGCTAGGCAGCGAGGGGGTAGCCTACAACCCTTACGAGTGGCTAGAGGTCGAGGAGCCGATCTTAGCCCTCGTCGCCAATGGCCAATGCGTGTCGTCGGCGAAACCCGGTCAAACGGTAGAGGTATTGCTGCCGCGCACCGGCTTCTACGTGGAGGCTGGCGGCCAGGTTTCCGATACCGGGGTGATTGTGAGTGTCACCGAGCCACGCTGGGAGATCCGCGTCAGAGATATGCGTAAACCGGCAGCAGGGGTCATTGTCCATGTCGGCGAAGTGGTGCGCGGTGAGCCGCGCGTTGGGGATATGGCCATCGCCGCCGTAGACGCTCAACGTCGCCAGGACATCATGCGCAATCACACAGCCACCCATTTGCTTCATGCAGAATTGCGTGCTGTGCTCGGCGAACATGCCCGCCAAGCCGGTTCCTTGGTAGCCCCCGATCATCTTCGCTTTGACTTCACCCATCCCCGTGCTCTCACCCCAGAAGAACTGGAGCAGATCGAGAACGGAGTAAACCGCGCCATCCTGGGCAACTACCGCCTTAACATCCAATACAAACCGCTCCAGCAGGCCATTCAAGAGGGGGCAATCGCCCTGTTTGGGGAGAAGTATGCCGATACCGTGCGCAACATCACTATCGGTGAGCCGGAGACCTTCTCTAATGAGCTCTGTGGGGGCACCCACGTGGATGAGACCGGCGATATCGGCCTTTTCCTAATCATCAGTGAAGGGAGCGCGGCGGCAGGCATTCGTCGCATCGAGGCGGTCACCGGGCGCGGCGCCTACGAGCTGGTGCGCAAACGCTTCCGCCTCCTCCAACAAGCAGCCAATCTCCTCGAAACCACGCCGGAAGAACTGCCACAGCGCCTTGAAAACGCCTTAGAAGCCCTGGCGCAAGCCCGCAAGCAAATCGCCGACTTGCGACGCAAACAGAGCCAGGAAGCCTTCCAAAAGACATTGGAGAACATAACCGCTGTGGCCGGGGTCCCCGTGCTGGCTATTCAAGTAGCGGAGGCGGATGCCGACACCTTACGCTCCTTGAGCGATCTCTTCTATCAGCGATACCCCTCCGGTGTGGTGGTTCTGGCCTCTGTGGACGAGGTGGGGAAACCCGTGGTGATCGCGCGCCTCTCGGAAGATCTGGTGAAGCGTGGCCTAAATGCGGTCGAATTGGTTAAGCACGTAGCCGCTTTTCTCGGCGGCGGCGGGGGAGGACGTCCTACCTTAGCCCAAGCCGGTGGCAAAGAGGCTGGCCGCTTGAGCGAAGCGCTCGCCAGCGTGCCCAATTGGGTTTCCGACAAGCTGGCCAAGAGCGAATAATAGACCAACCACTTGCGGCATGGTAGGAGGAAGTCATCCTCCCGTTGAAAACGCCTCCGGCCTGAAGGTTCCAGCAGATCACCCCCAGAACCCTACCCTGGCCTGGCCAAATTTCTTGTTCGACCATCTTTCCAGCAGGAGCGGTGGGTGACCGTTCTCAGGCGCAACTATCTTCGCTATAGCCCTCCACTTGCCCTCTTGGCGCTCTGCCTCCTTGGCTATCTCCCCCTAGCCTACCGCCTCGGTTTCTATTGGGACGATTGGCCTTCGATATGGTTCTACCATCTCTGGGGACCAAAGGGCCTTCTCGAAGGGCTTGCCATAGACCGGCCAGCCCTAGCGTGGTCCTTTATACTCACCAGTTCCCTAGGCGGGGAATCCACAATCGCCTGGCAAGCCTTGGGCATCCTTACCCGTTGGTTAGCCAGCGTGGCCTTCTGGTGGCTGCTGCGCAGCCTCTGGCCGCAGAACCATTCGCTCACCTTTGGCGCGGCAGCGCTCTTTGCACTCTATCCGGGTTTCAACCAGCAATATATTGCCGTCACCTATAGCAATGGCTTTCTGGTGCTGACCCTGGCGCTGTTCTCACTCGCCAGCATGACTTGGGCCTGGAAAACGAGACAGTGGCGCTGGCCTCTGTTGGGAGCCTCTCTGCTCTCTCAAGCCGCTCACCTGGCTATGGCAGAGTATTTCTACGGGCTTGAGCTGCTCCGCCCGCTGCTTCTGAGGTTGGGCGCTGAACAGAATGGCGAGCATTCCAGCCACCCTTGGCGTCAGGCTTTCATGCGGTGGGGAATTCATCTGATCCTCTACCTCCCCTTCTTAATAGATCGCATCTTCTTCCACAAAACCCCTCGCGGCCAGGTGACTCTTTTCAGTCGCCTTCTCACCGAGCCACTTGCCACACTCCTCGATTTGCTCAAGACCTTCCTTGAGGATTTTTGGCAGGTTAACTTCCTGGCATGGGTCAATGGCTTGAACCTAGAATTCGTCAACACCTTCGAGAGCACCGTAGTGCGCCTATTTTACGGGGTGGGAATCGCAAGCGCCATCTTTTTCTTCGCCTACACAGTCAGTCACGGTTTCCTTTCAAGAAGTGCGTCCCTACCCCAAAACAAAGTCATCCACCAGGGTCTTCAAGCCATCTTCCTTAGCCTAGTAGCCTTTTTCTGCGCTGCTGGGGTGATTTGGGCCACTAACCTTCACATTGACTTGATCTTCCCCTGGGACCGCTTCACGCTCATTACCCTAGCGGGGAGTGCCCTTCTGATCGCTGGCCTGGCAAACACCGTGATACCCCACCGCTGGTTAAAGGCGCTCTTCTTGGCCTTATTAATGGGTGTCTCCGCCAGTCTCCAATTCCAGCACCGCTTGGAGTACCGTCAGGAATGGCTGGCGCAGCGCAATTTTTTCTGGCGACTCGTCTGGCGCGCCCCGGCCATTCAAGAAGGTAGCACGCTGCTCACCTCCGAGCTGCCTTTCGTGTACTACAGCGACAACTCGCTCAGTGCCCCCTTGAATTGGATATACGCTCCCAACCCCCGCTCTAGGGAGATGCCCTATCTTCTCTACGATGTCGAAGCCCGTCTGGGCGTGGGGCTGCCGGCCATTCAGCCCGATCAAGAGATACGGGTTGAGTATCGCGCCACCACCTTTCGCGGCTCCACCTCCCAGGCAGTGGTCCTCTTCTACGATCCCCCGCGCTGCCTAAAGGTGGTTGACCCCTGGGTAGACCGCTTCCTGCCGATGAAACCGCTCTACATCCGAGAGCTCACCCCTTTATCGAAACCGGGCCTGATCCAAGTACACGCCGAGTCCACCCCTGTCATGCCTTCCATGCTCAACCCGGAGCCACCGCCCTCTTGGTGCTATTATTTTGAGAAAGCAGAGCGTTACAACCAGGCTGGGGAATGGCAAAAAGCGGCCCAAATGGCCGATCGCGCCTTAAAAATGAACAAAAACTTTACGGAAAAGACCATCTCCGAGTTATTTCCCTTCATCGAAGCGTATGCTCACAATGGCCGTTGGAAAGAAGCCCTAAACCTAAGCCTGCAAGCCTATCAATTCTGGGATCAAACCCGTTACCCCCTTTGCGATTATTGGGCGCGCATCGCTATGAACACCGAGCCTACGCCGCAACAGCAAAACGCCCTCCGTCAAATCGAAGAGTCGTTACAATGCAACCTGCCATGAATCCTATCCCCTCGCCCTCCTCTCTTCCAACAGGCATCTCGGTGGTTGTACCGGTCTATAACAGCGCCGGCCACCTGGCCGAACTAATGGCTCGCCTTTCTAAAACGCTGGAAAAGATCGCCAAAGAGTACGAAATCATTTTCGTCAACGACGGCAGTCAGGACGAGAGCTGGGCGGTCATTGAACGACTCATGGAGGAGTACCCCCGGTTGCGTGGGCTGAATCTAATGCGTAACTACGGACAGCACAATGCCCTCCTTTGCGGCGTACGTTTTGCTCGCTACGATACCACCATCACGCTGGATGACGATTTGCAACACCCGCCGGAGGAGATGGAAAAACTGCTCCCGCCCCTCAGCCAAGGCTTCGATGTAGTCTACGGTACACCCATCCACCAACAACACGGCTTTTGGCGTAATCTCGCTTCTTCATTCATTAAGCTCGCGCTACAAACTACAATGGGCGTGGAAAATGCCCGCAAAGTCAGCGCTTTCCGTGCCTTTCGCACTTCGCTACGGGAAGCCTTCGCCCATTACCGTAGCCCTTTTGTCATCCTGGATGTGCTCCTCTCCTGGGGCACCAACCGCTTCACCACCGTCCCAGTAGACCACCACGCCCGTCAGGAAGGACGCTCAAATTACACCTTCAGCACTCTCCTTATTCACGCCATCAACATGGTGACCGGCTTCACCGTGCTACCCCTGCAATTGGCCAGTCTGATGGGCTTCACTTTCGGGCTCTTCGGTCTGATTGTGTTGGCTTATGTGATCGGGAAATACCTGCTCCTCGGCGGCAGCGTGCCCGGCTTTCCTTTCTTGGCTTCTATCATTGCTATTTTTTCCGGGGTGCAACTCTTCTCCCTGGGCATCATCGGCGAGTACCTGGCGCGCATTCACTTCCGTACCATGGAGAAACCCCCTTATGTGGTGCGACAGGCAGTCAATCTCCCCGACAAAGGCGCCCATGACGAACAATGACTCCTCCCCCTGCCAATTTTTGGAGTGGGATAGCCACTTCTTCGGCTTTCGCATCGGTAAAATTACCCAGAACCGGCTGGATGATGCAGCCCTCGCGGAAATCTACACTTGGGGACGCGAGCATGCCATCCAGTGTCTCTACTTTCTCTGCGAGGCGAGTGACCGCCAGAGCGTCGCCCTTGCCGAACAACAGGGCTTTCATCTGGTCGAGGTGCGCTTGATTTATGAACGTTTCCTGCAAGATTGGCAGCCTGAAAAGCGCCCTCGCGCCTCCGAGGTTACCATCCGCCCTGCCCAGGAAACGGACATCCCTGCCCTGCAAGAGATCGCCAAAACCAGCTATATCGACTCGCGCTTCTATTTCGACCAGCGCTTCCCGGTGAGCAAGTGGCAGGAGTACTATGCCCACTGGGTGCAAAAAAGCTGCCGCGGTGGCGCCGAGTTAGCCCTAGTAGCGGAAAAGGAAGGTGAAATCCTAGGCTACATAACCGGCAGGGCGGATTATTCCCAAGGGGAAGGGATGTACGAGCTCACCGGGGTCAAAGAGAGCGCCCGGCGCTCTGGCGTGGGCCAAGAACTCTTCCGCAGCGGATTGGACTGGTACGTTGCCCATGGAATCACCTATGTGTGGTTGGCTACCCAAGGACGCAACATCCCCACCCAACGCATGATTCAACGCAACGGCTTTCTCACCAAAGCCTGCTGGTTGTATTACCACAAATGGTTTGATTGAGCGGAAACCCGAAACAATGTCCCTTCCTCCCATCCCTTTCAATCGCCCCTCTCTGGCAGGCAACGAGTTCGATTACATGCGTCAGGCCTTAGAAAACAGGCATCTCTCCGGCGATGGGCCGTTCACCCGCCGCTGTCACACCTGGTTGGAGAGCACCCTTGGGGTGACCAAGGCTTTGCTTACCACCTCCTGCACCCACGCCTTGGAAATGACCGCCTTTTTGCTCGACTTGGCGCCTGGCGACGAGGTCATTGTGCCGGCCTTCACCTTCGTCTCCACCGTCAACGCCTACGCCATTCGGGGGGCGCGCCCGGTGTTTGCCGACATCCGCCGTGACACCCTGAACATAGACGAGTCCCAGCTCGAGCGGCTGATCTCTCCACGCACTCGCGCCATCGTTGTCGTCCATTACGCCGGCGTGGGCTGTGAGATGGATACAATCCTCCAAATTGGGCAGCACTACGGCCTGCCGGTGATCGAAGATAACGCCCACGGTCTCTTTGGGCGCTATCGCGGGCGTTACTTGGGTACCTTTGGTTGCTTAGCCACCCAAAGTTTTCACGAAACCAAGAACATCACCTGCGGCGAGGGCGGGGCGTTACTGATTAATGACCCACAGTACATTGAAAGGGCTGAAATACTGCGTGAGAAAGGCACCAACCGCAGCCGTTTCTTCCGTGGACAGGTGGATAAATACACCTGGGTGGATTTTGGCTCCAGTTACCTGCCCTCCGACTTGCTGGCGGCCTTCCTCTACGCTCAATTGGAAAACTACCAAACCATTCAGGCCCAGCGACGACGGATTTGGGAGACCTATTACAGTGAGTTAAGCGCTTGGGCTGAGAGGCGGGGGGTTCGCCTGCCCTTTGTGCCCGCCCATTGCGAGCAGCCCTATCACATGTTCTATCTCCTGCTCCCCGATCTCGAACAGCGTCAGGCCTTTATCGCCCACCTAAAGGAACACGGCATTCATGCCACCTTCCATTACTTGCCCTTGAATACCTCGCAGATGGGACAGCGCTATGGTGGCCGGCCTGGCGATTGCCCAGTCACCGAAGAAATCAGCGACCGTTTGGTCAGGCTGCCCATGTATAATGACATGAGCCTCGATGAACAGGACAGAATCTTGGAGACTATTCTCTCCTTCTCCTAAGGACTGATAAAAATCCACACCAAAGAAAAGGTTCGCAGCGTTCATGAAAAATGTGCTCATCACCGGTGGGGCGGGTTTCATTGGGACAAACTTCATCCGCTACCTACTGAGGGTCGAACCTGAGGTACGCATCGTCAACCTCGACCTCTTGACCTACGCTGCGAACCTAGAGAACCTGCACGATCTTCCCGACCCGCAGCGCCATTTTTTTGTCCACGGCGATATTTGCGACCGCCCTCTTGTGGAGCAATTATTGCATGAACACCAGATAGACACGATTGTGCATTTTGCCGCCGAAACCCATGTGGATCGCTCCATCCTCGGTCCGGAACAATTCATCCGCACCAACGTGTTCGGCACATTTACCCTTCTAGAAGCCGCCCGTAACGCTTGGTTGACCTCAGGCTCAATCCCTTCCCCCGCCACCTCGGTGCGCTTTCACCATATCTCCACCGATGAGGTTTACGGCGCTTTAGGCGCGGACGATCCACCCTTCAATGAGAGAACCCCATACAACCCCCGGTCGCCCTACGCCGCCTCGAAAGCCGCCGCCGATCACCTGGTGCGCGCCTATGGTCACACCTACGGCTTGCCTTATACCATCTCCAACGCCTCCAACAATTACGGCCCTTATCAATTCCCTGAAAAGCTCATCCCCCTCATCATCCTTAACGCTCTCGAAGGTAAACCCTTACCCATTTATGGGGATGGGCAACAAATTCGGGATTGGCTCTACGTAGAAGACCACTGCGAGGCAATATGGAGGATACTGCGCCACAGCCAGCCAGGAAACTCGTACAACATAGGGGGAAAGAACCAACCCACCAACCTGGCTCTCGTGCAGCGAATCTGTAGCCTGCTCGATGAATTATGTCCCAACTCACCGTATATCCCCCATGCGCAGTTGATACAACATGTCTTCGATCGCCCTGGCCACGACCGCCGCTATGCGATGAACACCACCAAAGTCGAAAACGAGTTGGGCTGGCACCCCTGTCACTCACTGGAAGAAGGCTTACGGAAGACCATTCGCTGGTATTTGGACAACCAAGCTTGGGTAGCCGCCATTCGCCAAAGGCCGGAATATCAACAATGGCTGCGCCAAAATTATGAAACCCGTCAAAACCACTTCAGGTCGGAGGGAAGCAATCCATGAAAGGCATTATCCTCGCCGGTGGACACGGCACTCGCCTCTACCCGCTGACCATTGGGGTGAGCAAGCAACTCCTGCCGGTTTACGATAAGCCGATGATCTATTATCCCCTTTCGGTGCTGATGTTGGCCGGCATTCGCGACATCCTCATCATTAGCACTCCCAACACGCTACCTATTCTCCAAACCTTGTTGCAGGATGGCCGCCAATGGGGGTTGAACTTCGATTATGCGGCCCAAGCCGAACCGCGTGGCCTGGCCGAAGCCTTTCTCATCAAACCGCAATTCATCGGGCATGATTCTGTCTGCCTTATCCTGGGAGATAACATCTTCTACGGCCAGGGGCTTCCGGCGATGCTCCAGAAGGCCGCCCAATTGGAGCGCGGAGCGCTCATCTTCGCCTACACTGTGCGCGACCCAGAGCGTTATGGGGTCGTGGAGCTGGACGCTAGCGGCCGCCCGTTGAGCATCGAAGAAAAACCCACCCACCCTCGCTCCTCTTTTGCCGTCACCGGTCTCTATTTTTACGACAACCGCGTGGTTGAAATCGCACGCAACTTGAAACCTTCACCCAGGGGAGAGCTCGAAATCACCGATGTGAACCGCCACTACCTTGAACGCGGTGAGCTTCAAGTGCAAGTGATGGGTCGCGGCTTTGCCTGGTTGGATGCCGGCACCCATGAGGCGCTGCTTCAGGCGGCCAATTTCATCCAAGCCTTGGAGGAACGGCAGGGGTTGATGATCGCCAGCCCAGAGGAGATCGCCTACCGCATGGGCTACATCAGCCGCGAAGAGTTGTACCGCTTGGCGGAGCGCTTCAAAGGTAACCAATACGGCCAATACTTGATGCGCCTGGCCATGGATGCTGAACCCTAAGCAATTTGCCATGTCTTTCACATCGAGGCGAACCCACAGGCGCCGAGCGCGTATAATTCCCCTGGGATGAAGACCCACATCATCCATCTGCAACCCTACGACGACCTTTATTCCGCCCGTGATCGCATGAATTGGGCGAAGGAAGGGCGCATATTGCTCATCTGGCCACCGCGCGGCAGCGTGCTCAATCGTCGGCTGGATTTAATCCTGCTACAGCGCCACAGCCTGGCACTGGGCGCCCAACTGGCCTTGGTCAGCCGCGATGGGGAAGTGCATTACCACGCGGCTCAGTTGGGAATACCCATCTATAAATCGCTGCGCGCTGCCCAAAAAGGCCACTGGCAGCCCCCTCGTCGCACTTCCAGTGCCGCCCAGCGCTCCTTAGAATTGCGCCACAAAGCGGCAACGAGGATTTACCATCCCCCTTCTAAGGAGGCCATCCCGACTGCCTCACAGCCGGGAGCCGTTGTGCGCCTGCTCGCCTTCACCTTGGGCGTTGTGGCGGTGCTACTCATCGCCGCCATGCTCTCGCCCAGCGCAACCATCGTTCTCTCCCCCTCCACTCAGACCCAGGAACTGCTCTTGACGCTGCAAACCTCCCCCCAGGCGGAAAGTGCCAGCTTAAGGGGAGTCGTTCCAATTCATGAGAAACGGGTGGTAGTGGAAGGACGCCAGACTCGGCCAGCAAGCGGCTCATTAACCCTGCCCGACCGCTTTGCCATCGGCGAGGTAGTCTTCACCAACCTGACCGATCAAGCGGTGAGCATTCCTGCCAACACCGTTGTCGCCCACCTGGGAGAAAAATCCCTGCGCTTCGCCACGGTGGAGAGCGGCCTACTCCCGCCTGGCCCAGGGAGCACGATCACGCTGCCCGTGCGTGCGCTCACACCCGGCTCCCAGGGCAATCTGCCGGCCAACGCCCTGACGGCTATTGAAGGCAATCTGGGCACGCAAGTCAGCGTCACCAACCCTGAAGCCACCCGAGGGGGGAGTGACCGTCTCATCCCCGCTCCCTCAGCCCAGGATCGCCGCTTACTGCGGGAGCAGTTACGGAACGCTCTACGGGCCACCGCCTCCCAAGAGCTGCAGGAGGGACTCGCCCCCGGCGACTTACTCATCCCGGATAGCCTCGAACTGGTTGAGATGCTCGAAGAAACCTTCCAACCTCCCGAAGGCCTGCCAGGAGATCTTCTGGCCCTCAGCCTACGCCTTGAGTTCCGCGGCCAGGTGGTGTTCGCTCAGGAGGTCAACCCGCTTATCCAGAAAATCCTCGACCTGAACCTGCCCTCCGGCTACCTGGCGTTGGTCGAGAGCCTAGAGGTGGAGCGGATCACCCCACCAGTGCTTGTAGAACCGGGTGTCTACACCTGGCAGGTGCGCGCCCGACGTCGGCTCGTAGCCCACTACAGCCCTCAAAGCGTCATTCAAACGGTGCTCGGGGCGTCACCTCAAGAAGCGCGCCAACGTCTCCAAGCCGCTCTTAAATTGGAAACCGCACCCCTCATTCACCTCACCCCTTCCTGGTGGCCGCGTCTCCCCTTCCTTCCTTTCCGCATTGAGGTGAGGAGCGCCTACGAAGAAGCCGGCGGTTAGCGCCGGCGATAGGTCTCGCCCCCTTTTCCTTCATGCGTATCCTAGCCGTTGACCCTGGAGAGAAACGTATTGGTTTGGCGATCAGCGATCCCAGTGGTACGATCGCTCAGCCTCTAACCACGCTGCGACATGTCTCGCGCAGCGCCGACGCCGCAGCCATCGCTTCCCTGGCACGCCAACATGAGGTGGCTTGCATTGTGGTCGGCCAAGCACTCGACGAAGAAAACCGCCCTACCGTTCAAGGTCGCCGCGCATCACGCCTGGCTGCTGCCCTACGCGCCCAGCTCGCCATACCGGTCATTCTGTGGGATGAATATGGAAGCACCCTGGCGGCCCGAGCTGCCCTGCTGCAGGAGAAGCTCTCCAAACGCCAGCAGCGAGCCGTCCTAGATGAGGCTGCTGCCACCTATATTTTGCAGTCCTACCTGGATTCTCTATCACAAAAACCACCTACGCACCCCCCCGAGCCATGACAATCGGGTAAATGCACCTTTCACCCCATGAAACGCACTCCATGCCTCTCCTTTTTCCTGCTCATTCTCTGCGCCGCAATCCTAAGCGCGGGGTTGATCGCTCTGCTTACCACACGCGTGGCAGCCTATGTAGAACAACGCTTTGGACCACCCCACAGCCAGCTCAGCCTCCAACAGCGCTGGCTCTATACATGGCGGCTCTTCCTCAACGAGGACGGCCTGCTGCAACCCGCCGACCCCCAAGGACAACCCCGCCCCTTCGAGATCAAGTTAGGGGAATCTACCTATGCCATCGCCGAGCGTTTAGAAAAGGAAGGCTATGTCCGAAACGCCGATCTGTTCCGTCTCTATTTGCTCTACGCTGGCTTAGATACCTCCATCCAAGCCGGGCGATACACGCTTAGCAGCCGCATGACTGCCCTGGAGATCGGGCGCGCCTTGCAAGACGCCACCCCCAACGAGGTGGACTTCTACATTCTCCCCGGCTGGCGCTTGGAGGAGATCGCCGCTGCTTTGCCTACTTCGGGGCTGAAAATCTCGCCCCAGGCTTTCCTGAACTACGCCACCGCCCCCTCTTCCACCCTACCTCTCATCTCCAAACTTCCTTCCGGGGTTACCTTGGAAGGGTTTCTCTTTCCGGATAAGTATCAATTCTCCCGACAGATCACCGTGCACGAATTCGTGGTCGCCCTATTGAAACGCTTCCAAGCCAACCTGGATGATGACCTACTATCGGCCTGGGAGCAACAAGGTCTCGACCTCTACCAGGCAGTCACTCTCGCCTCCATCGTCCAACGAGAGGCGGTGATCAGCGAGGAAATGCCGCTCATCGCCTCGGTCTACTTGAACCGCTTGCGGGTGGGCATGCGTTTAGATGCTGATCCCACTGTGCAATATGCCCTGGGCTTTCAAAACCAGCGCAAAACGTGGTGGAAAAGCCCCCTTAGCCTGGAAGACCTCAAGGTCAACTCCCCTTATAACACCTATCTTCACCGCGGTCTCCCTCCCGGCCCCATTTGCAACCCTGGTCTGCAAGCGTTGCGAGCAGTTGCTTTTCCGACTGAAAGCTCCTACCTCTATTTTCGAGCCGCCTGCGATGGCTCCGGCCGCCACCTCTTCGCCAAAACCTTTGAGGAACATCTGCGCAACGCTTGTCCGTAACCCCCTGGAATTGCTACAATTCTAATCCAATTTTTACTCTTTCGCGCTGCTCTTCCCAATCTCCTATGGTAATATCAGCCGCGGTCGGTCATCCATCGCATTCCTCCAATCCCACATAAAGCAGGGAAGATGTTATTTGCCATCAACTACTCTACCCAGGCCGCGCAACTGGTGGCTGCAGGCTGCCTGCAAGTTGACCGCTTTAAATGCCCACCCTGGCCGGAGATGATCGCCGAAGCCAAAACACAACGCCCCGTAGTGGTGCACTTTAACCTCTCCGCCGGGCGCAACCGTTTGCAAGGGGTGGATTGGGGTAGCATCGAGCGCTGGTTACAAGAGACGGACACTCCCTTCGTCAACCTCCATTTGGAAACCCGAAGTGAAGACCTCCCCTCCAACCTGCCCTCCCTCTCCGATGCGAACCTCTCCTCATGGGTCATGGATCAGATGGTGCGCGACCTGCGGGAGGTGACGGCGCGCTTCGGGGCAGAGCGGGTAATCGCCGAGAATGTTCCCTATCGCGCTGATGGGAAGGTGCTGCGCCCCAGTGTGGAGCCGGCCGTGATCAAAGCTATCATCGAAGAGAGCGGTTGTGGCTTATTGCTGGATATTCCCCATGCCCGCATCTCGGCGCATTATCTCGGACTCAGTTTTTTGGAGTACATCGCCGGCTTACCCCTCACCCAGCTGCGCGAACTCCACTTCTCCGGCGTCGCCGACCTAGGAGGGCGTCTCCAAGACCACATGCCGGCCAAAGCAGCCGATTGGCTCGCCTTGCGCTTTGTGCTGACTGAGATCAAGAAAGGCCATTGGCCTCACCCGTGGCTGCTGGCCTTTGAATACGGCGGGATGGGGGAGAAATTCGCTCAACGCAGCGACCGCGGCGTGATCGCCCGCCAATCGCAACAGATTCAGGAACTGATGAAGAGTGAACTTAAACGGGAGGTAGCGTTGTGAAGGGCAGGTATAGAAAGACATGGTTTTTCATAGTAATGTGGCTAGGCATCTTGGCTTTCGGAGTCAGCGCCCTCAGCGGGCAGGGGCAGGCTGCCCCTCAGCCCAACGGGGTTACTTGGCCGAGCATCACCCTCTCCCCTTTTCTCAGCGGGCTTGAGCGCCCCGTTCATCTCACCCACGCCGGCGATGGCAGCGGGCGCCTCTTCATTATCGAGCAGGCGGGGCGGGTGAAGGTCTACCAAGATGGGTCTCTGCTCGTCACCCCTTTCTTGAACATCACCGATCGGGTGCTCTTTAGTGGTGAGCAAGGGTTGTTGAGCATTGCCTTCCCCCCCGAATTACGCCGCAAAAGGCTATTTCTATGTATATTACACGAGTAAGGATGGCAACAACCGCCTTTCTCGCTTTCGGCTGCTCAACGCCAATCAGGCCAACCCGGCCAGTGAGGAGCTCATCCTGCTCCTCCCCCACCCCAACTACAGCAACCACAACGGCGGGCAAATCGCCTTTGGGCCGGATGGCTATCTTTACCTGGCGCCCGGCGATGGCGGCGGGGGCGGCGATCCGGCGAACAATGCTCAAAACCCCGCCGTGTTGCTGGGCAAGATGCTGCGTATTGACCCCGAAATTCCCATCGCTCCTCCCTTGGTGGCCAACCAATGGGTTTATTTACCCCTCATTGCGGGCAGTGGCCATGCGCCAGCCTATCGTATCCCACCCAGCAACCCCTTCGTTGGGCAAAGCGGCTACCGCCCTGAAATTTGGGCGCTTGGTTTGCGCAACCCATGGCGCTTCTCCTTCGACCGCGCCAACGGCGACTTATACATCGCCGATGTGGGGCAGAACGCTTGGGAGGAGATCAACTACCAACCAGGGAACAGCCCCGGTGGTCAAAATTACGGCTGGCGCATCATGGAGGGCAACCACTGCTTCAACAGTGCCACCTGCAACCAAACCGGCCTAACCTTGCCCGTTTGGGAGTATTCCCACAGCGAAGGGTGCTCGGTCACCGGCGGCTTCGTCTATCGTGGTTCCGCCTATCCTTCGCTCCAAGGCATCTACTTCTTCGCCGATTTCTGCAACGGGAAGATTTGGGGGCTGATGAACCAAGGTGGCACCTGGCAAAGCAGCCTACTGCTCGATTCGGACTATAAAATCACCAGTTTCGGCGAAGACGAAGCCGGCGAGCTCTACGTCTTGGGCATATCGGGAACGATCGCTAAGATCACCGCCCCATAAGCAGCGAGCCACATCCAATGCCTCGAGAGTGGCAAGTGTACATAAGGCTTGGTTTTAGGCGGCCGCCGCCGGCGTTGCCCCGGCGGTGGCCG
>VSSL01000185.1_pt1 | contig 17251 bp, 13 predicted proteins | sample 4557531 | NCBI WGS metagenome assembly VSSL01 (sample SAMN10986726, study PRJNA523729) | hot springs metagenome | isolation source: hot springs | place: India:Timba, Gujarat | collected 2018-05-31 | reverse complement strand
GGTGATCCAGGATACCGACTGCACCGCCTGCCCGGTTGTAATAGATGTCATTGCCCCCGAGATCAACAATCACCGCTGCCGGAGTTTCATAAACATTGTCCCCAACACCACCGACAATAATTTTACCCCATTCACTTTCCTGATAATAAACCACCTCGCCCTTGACACCGGCAACATTGATTACCGGCAGCGACTCTTCGGGCAACATCTTCAGAACCGCCAGCGCCCGCTCCACCGCGCTCACAACCGCCAGACCGGACAGTGCCAGTGCCTGGCGGTCGATCTTGCGGGCATATGCCAGTAGCGTCTCGGACTTGACCTGCCGGCTTGTATCATAAACCCGGCCGAACTCCTGATGCAGCCGTCCGGAAAAACTGCGCTCCAGCGTATCATCCTCATCCCGCCAGAAACCGGGCGCCTCACCGAGCAGAATATCCAGCTCCTGTCCGGGAATCTTTGCTACCGCCCGATCCAGATACCGCTTCCCGACCGTAAAACCGGCGGTAATGATATTCACCGCACCCTCGATCCCGGCAGAACCGCTCTTGCGCTTCAGTTCGGCATTAATTTCGGCGGCCAGCCGGATCGAATCCCGGCGCTCCAGCCGGACATCAATCTCGGAATAAAGATGGCGGAACAGGCCTGCCTGATTCCGGTAATGCCCCTGGACAAACCTTGCCTGCCCCTCAACATAAGGCAGGACCTCAAGCGGCCGGGAAAGCAGCCGTTCCACCACCCTGAGCCGGAAGAAACTGTCAACCGCCCAGAACTTGAAAAATCCCAGCTCCTGCTCCTGCATCCCCTGAATCTCCAGCGCCTCCTGCAATGCCTTCCGGGTAACTGAATCCAGACCGTATTCCTGCAGTTGAACCGCAAACCCCAAAGCAGCAAATATCAACAGCAGTCCCATAATCCTTCTCATTATCATTCCTCCTCCTATCGCTCAATCACCAGTCTCCGGGTGAAATTCCCGGCGCGCACCAGATAAACTCCACTGACAACCTTTCTGCCCGCATCATCGACCCCGCTCCACCAGCACCGGTCCCGGACGGTCTGACTCCACACCCTTCTGCCATCACTTGTGAAAATCGCCACCGCAACCGGTTTCTCCTTTTCAACAATAATTCCGAATCCTGACCGGGATATGCTCGGCTGAACCGTCAACCCCGGCACCCGGCTCTCTGTTCCCTGCTCTTCGACCGCAACCTGACTGGAGTCAAAGGTGATATCGCAGATAATTGTATCCCCGGCCTCCCGGATATTCCTGATATTAACCCAGGTCGGCTGGCCATTCCTTGCCCGGCTGGAAGGGTTGGACCAGTTGTCAAAACTGGTCCGGTTCCAGATGCCGGGCAGCGGGTCTGAGGTATCACCCAGCGCCTCATGATAGATATGCGGATCCGGTCTGACCCCGTTTCCCCGATCCAGATGATTGGTCGAATCCTCCTCCAGGTCCACCAGATTGTGTGCCGCACTGTAATACGGGTCAATGTGCCAGATCAGCAGCCCGGAACCGGGCAGGGGTGCATCAAACCCCTTCTTCTGCCGGTTCTCAAGCAGAAAACAGGTATCACTGTTTCTGCCCTGACGCCAGACCTGGTAGACTACGGGATGGGTCTCAACATCTAAAATCCGCAGGCCGAGGGTGTCGCGGGTGATCACCACCGGCTGGACAAAACCGGCCTCAACCTTGCTCCATGCCTCCATATGCGCCGGACTCCACGGCGTATTGCCACCTGCACCCCAGGCACCATAGCCCATCAGTCCCCAGTAGCCAACACCCCAGGTGTAACGGCTGTAGTCATAAAGGTCCGGCAGTCCGACCAGATGTCCCAGCTCATGGCACATCACCGCAATACAGCACAGGGTTGTATCCCGGGTTTCCGTAACCATTGCAAACTCCGGCACATTGGTCACGCCGTCAATGATCACCCCGTCATTGGTCCGGTAATTAAACCCCGGAATCGCATGGGACCAGCAGCAGTTGACATCACCGTTATCCGCACCGTCCGCACCGGCATGAACCATGAACATCGCATCAATGTGGCCGTCACCGTTGATGTCATACTGCCGGAAGTCAATAAAGGAGTCCACCTGCTGGAGGTTTTCCCGGGCAAGCTGACCGCCGGTGGAAAGCATGTAATTGCCGTCATAATAACGGGAGTAATTATACCGGGACAGAAACCACCGGTTGCCGGCAACACCGCCCCGGACCGAATACTGTCCATAGGAGTTCTCAAGAAAGAAATCGTTCAGGCTGCCTGCCCGGTAGGGTGCGTTATTGTAAACACCGGTTGAATAGAGCATGGAATCAAACCTGGCAGGTGAATGCTCAACCGTGTCTGCCCGGTTGTCCGGAAACTGCATCAGGATTGTCACCGTCTCGCAGAAATCATAACCCTTAAGTTTATTCGGACCCGGAACCTCAACTCCGGGCGGAAAGACCGGCATCGGTCCCTGAAAACCCGGTGCGGGCGGCATTGCCAGCCCGGCTGCAAGCATCAAAGCCAGTGGTAATATTCTGACCATTTATCACTCCTTTTCTTAACAATAATCAAACCGCTGACCAAATCAAAATATACACTCAGCAATTTGACTTTTACAATTTTTCTGATTATCATTAGATATCCGGGCATTCCTGAAAGGATTACAAATGGGTATTTCAATTGAACCGGTCCGGAGTAAAAAGGACCTGACTGACTTTATCCGTCTCCCCTGGAAAGTCTATCAGGGCAACCCCTGCTGGGTACCGCCCCTGATTTCTGAGGTCCATGAGACGCTTGATACCGCAAAGAACCCGTTCTGGGAGCATGCCCGGCGCGAACTGTTTCTTGCCCGGCAGAACGGAACGCCGGTCGGCAGAATTGCTGCGATTGTTGATGACAACCACAACCGTTTTCATCAGGAAAAGACCGGCTTCTTCGGCTTCTTTGAATGTATTGAAGACTACCCGGTTGCCGAAAAACTGTGGGACACCGCCCGCGAATGGGTGAAAAATCAGGGAATGGAACGGCTGCGCGGACCGGTCAACCCCAGCCTGAATGACGAATGTGCCTTCCTGCTGGAAGGTTTTGATCAACCGCCGACGATCATGATGCCTTACACGCATAAATACTATCTGGAGTTTGCCGAGCGCTACGGGTTCCACAAGGCAAAGGACCTTTATGCCCTGCTGAAACTGGCAGCCGACGGCATTCCGGAGCGGATTGAACGGATGATTAATGCGATCAAGCGCCGCACCGGAGTCAGGGTCCGTCCCTTTGATATGAAGCGGTTTGAGCGGGACATCCGGTTTCTCAAGGACATCTACAACTCCGCCTGGGAGAAAAACTGGGGATTTGTGCCCATGACCGACAAGGAGATGGACCTGACCGCACGCAAGCTGAAACAGCTTGCCGACCCGGACCTGGTGCTCTTTGCGGAAATTGACGGTCAGCCGGTCGGGGTCACGGTCACCATCCCGGACTGGAATCAGGTGCTCAGACACCTCAACGGCAGACTCGGACCGCTGGAACTGGTCAAACTGCTCTATTACCGGAAAAGGATTGACGGTGTCCGGGCGCTGATCGGCGGGGTGAAAAAGGAGTTCCGCAACACCGGCATCATTGCGGTGCTTTATTATGAGACTGAACGCAATGCGGCACGCAAGGGTTACAAATGGTGCGAACTGGGCTGGAACCTTGAGGACAACGACCTGATCAACCAGTTTGACCTGGCGATCGGCGGCAGGATCTACAAGCGCTACCGGCTCTACGAACTGGCTCCGGTTTAACTGTTGACTTCCTGAAATTTTATCCCTAAATTTATCCTCTGATGCTCCTGTTCTCACTCCTCATTTTTACCGCTCAACCGGTCCTGCAGGATTTTCTTGCCCGGCAGGACTATCCCGCTGCCACCACCTACTATTACGCCCGGCTCCAGCACCAAAACCCGGCTCTGCTCAAGAACCTTGCCCGGGTCTATGACCACTGGCACCGTTATGACTCCAGCCTCTACTTCTGGGAACAGGCGCTGAAAATAAAACCGGATGATGACTCCGCAGTCATCGGCAGATGGCAGGCGCTCTGCAACCTTTACCGCCGCGACTCGGTCCGGCTTGATTCGGTCAGACAGCTGATCCGCACTGAAGCAGGAAAATACTTTACTGACACCACCTATCGCAACCTCCTGCTTGCCCACACCGGCTTTGTGCTCGGCGAAGACTCAATCCGTGCCCGGCGCGCCTTCAGCGTCCTGACCTTCATATATCCGGACTCGGCACCGGTTTATGAACTGATCGGCTCTGCCTTCTATGACTCGCTCTATCCGGTCTGGAACAACGACACCGCCAAGGTGCTGGTCATCTCCCGCTTTCTTGCCCGCTATCCGCGGACCGAATGGCGCCAGACCTTCTATATCTATCTCCTGAGTTCACTCTACAGCCTGAACGACACCCTCGGCCTTGCCCACTTCACCGATGAAATGCTCAGGGACGACTCCCTGGACCCATTCCGCTACCGCTATGCTGCCGCCCTGTTCAACCGGCTGAAATTCCGGCCCCGGCTTGCGGAACAGTATGCCCGGCGTGCGCTCCAGCTGGCACCAGGTGCGAAAAAGCCGAAAAACAAACCGCTCGCCCAGTGGCAGCTGGAACATCCGCCCCTTGCCGAACTTGCCCGGGCCGCTCTGGCTGAAGCACTGCTAATTCAGGACCGGGCACAGGAGGCACTGCCGGTGCTTTATGAAGCCCTGCGCCAGTTCTGCTGGGACACCGAAAACGAGTTCACCCCCGCACCATTCTGGTGCCTGCTCGGTGATGCCTATAACCGGCTCGGCAATCCGGACAGCGCCCGGCTCTGCTATCTGACCGCCCTCACCCTGGGTGACTCCCGGAACTACTGGTCTGCCCGGGCGGACACCGCGCTCCAGAGGCTCGGCATTCCATCTGCACAGCAGCCTGTCCTTGCCCGCCAGCAGTTCCAATACACCGGGCCGGTCTTCACCGATATCACCGACTCGGCTGGCCTTGCCGGCTGCCGGGAGTCCAGAGTTGCCTGGGGTGATTACAACAACGACGGTTTTGAAGACCTCCTGCTCAACGGCTGGCGGCTGTTCCGCAACGACTCGGGAAGAAAGTTCATTGAAGTCACCGATTCGGCCGGACTTGCCGGTATCCGGGGCCGGGGCGGAATCTTTGCCGACTTCAACAACGACTACTGGCTGGACCTGTATGTCTGCGGTGCGGATACGCAGGACTGGCTCCTGCTCAACCATTTCGGTAAATTCCGCAACGCCACCGAATCGCTCGGCAGCCCTTCCGACCCCTATCCGACCGAAGGCTGTGGTGCTGCCGACTTTGACCTTGATGGCTGGCTTGACCTCTACTGTGCCAACTACGAAAACTGGGAAAAGCACACCTATTATCCGGACCGGCTCTACCACAACCTGCAGGGCAGATTTGAGGACAAGACCACGAGCGCCGGCATCATTCCGCCCTATGGTGAGGACCTTGCCGGCAGGGGTGTCAACTGGGGTGATTATGATGATGATGGCGATCCGGACTGCTATGTCTCCAACTACCGGCTCTGCCAGAACTTCCTCTGGCACAACAACGGCGACCGCACCTTCACCAACCTCGCCCCGAAACTGGGGATTGCCGGCGATGAGGTTTCCGGCTGGTTCGGCCATACCATCGGCTCGGTCTGGGCAGACTATGACAACGACGGTGATCTGGACCTGTTCTGTGCCAACCTTGCCCATCCCCGCTATATTGAATTCTCCAACCGCTCCATGCTTTACGAAAACCGCGGACCGAAGGCGAATCCCCGGTTCCTGGACCGCCGTGCCCGGACGGGCATCCGGTATGAGGAGACCCACTCGGATCCGGTATTTGGCGATCTGGACAACGACGGTGATCTTGACCTCTACATCACCTCAGTCTATGAAAACCGGCGCTCCTTCCTCTATCTCAACCAGCTCAACCCCGCACCGCGGCAGGCGACCGCCGGCTGGCAGGAACTCTTCGGCAACTGCCCGTTTGCGGAGGCAACCTTCCTTTCCGGAACACGGGTTTTCAACGGCTGGGGCTGTGCCCTTGCCGACTTTGACAACGACGGCGATCTGGACCTCGTGGTCGGCTCCGGTTCCGGCCTGCGCCTGTTCCGCAACGACACAAGAAACCAAAATCACTGGCTCAAGGTCCGGGTGGTCGGCACAAAACACAACGCCTGCGGTATTGGCGCCCGGGTCACGGTGATTCAGGGCAGAAAACGGTATATCCGGGAGATTGAGGGCGGTAAAGGCACCACCAGCCAGAACTCCCTGATCGCCCACTTCGGCCTGGGCGGTTCAAACCAGCCGGTCACGGTTCAGGTCCGGTTTGCCCCGGGCACAACCGTAACCCTCAAGGACATCAGACCGGACCGGCTGATTGTTGTTTCCGAACCCTGAAAATTAAATTGTAAAGTAGTAATACTTACGATCCTGACCGTCAAAGACAACGACTGAACTGCCCTCCACACTGCCGGAAAAATGAGCCCTGGAATCGTAATCATAACCCTCAAAACCGCTGCCGTTAATCTTCAGCTCAATATGGCGCCGGTTGCCGTGATGATAAAGTGAGTAACTGTCCTCCTCACCATAACCGCTGATCATACACCGCTGCTCCGGATCATAAACAAGAATCTGCTCCGGTGAAACACTGCCCGAAAACCGGCAGGTCCGGGACGCTTCGCAGTCATAGATTGACCAGACCTCACTCCCGGAAATCAGCCTGCCGGCAACAAACGCCACCACCCGCCGGGTGTTATCCTTCATAGATGAGTTCAGGCAATTTTATATCTGTTTCCGGATATCTTCAAACTGCTCCGGGGTGATTTCAATCTCCTTCAGAATCTCCCGCAGCAGCGGCCGGGCGATATCCCTTCCCGGATGACCGGGAACTGTTGTTGTCCTGCCGTCCGGATGCCGGTAAAAGATATGGCTGCCCCGCTGCCGGACCGGCACAAAACCGAGTTTCGTCAGAATCCTGTCCAGTGTGCGGAAATCAACGATCGGCAGTCTGGTCAGACTTCAACCTCTACCTGCTGCAACCCGACAAACTTCGGCAGATCCTCCAGGCTCCCGCCCTGTTCCTCAAGACACAATGCGAGGACCTCTTTCAGATTCTGCTGCAACTCCTCCAGAGTCGGTGCCTGGGTGTGCGCACCCCTGATACCCGGAACAATTCCCACATACAGCTTCGTTTCCGGATCCCACTCCACATAGGCAGTTACTACCTTCATAAGAGCATCTCCTTTAAATAAATATACCAAAATATACCGCCTTATGCAACCACTGGCGAACGAACTGCCCTCAAAACCAACCGCCGTTAAATCTTAAACTCAATAAACCGCCAGTGTATTTTATCGGCTGTGTCCGGCAATGCAATTCAGCCGCCGTATTTTTCTCACCAAGATGACCTGAAAACAGTCACTCCCGCGCCGGCACCCAGACACTATTTACCCCATTAAATAAATTCCCCCCAAGAATTAATACTTGGGATTCCCATAAAGATCATTCCGCTCTTTTATCTTTATCTTCTCTTTCTTCTCTCTCTTCTCTTTCTTCCTCCCTTTTAATCACCTTAAAATCACCCGGTTCCAGTAAAAACCTCGCCGCCTGCTCGTACTCCCGGGTCAACTTCCGCATTTTAGGTTCCACCTCATTCAGGGTCAGAACATGGATTTTAACAAAAGCAAGCCTGATGTCCCTTTCAATTGCCTTTATGTCCTGCTCAAGCGACCTTCCCCATATCGGACCCGGCACGGATTTTCTCATGTGCTCATAGATCTCAATCAGGGGCGGAATGACAATCGCCAGAACTTTGGCACCGCATTTTTCCAGATCGAAAATATCCTCGCGCAGCGATTTATTCCAGTAATCGTCTGCAATTTCAAAGGCGGCGATCGCCCGGTATTCCTTGAACCCCTGCAGAACCGGCATTTCTCCATCCGGGAGGATACGCCGGAAAAACCAGGCGACATCAACCGTAATTGAGCCCGGTCCCGGGACATCGACAAAAGATGCGTACCCCAATTTTTCACCGATCTGTCTGATCTGTTCCGCGGCTTTCTTCTTGTCCATCACTCCTCCTTTTATGCTGATCAGCCCTATGGGTGGAACCACCGATCCTAAGGATTGCCACCCGCTAATTGTAGATTATGACACCCTGTCGGTACCCGTCGCCACGCCAGTAAGTAAAATATGATCAATAAATACCAACTGTCAATTAATTCCCTGCTCTAATCCGGCTCATTGTCCGGGTTGTTCACCAGCCGGTCACAGTTCAGGTCCGGTTTGCCCCGGGCAGAACTCTAACCCTCAAAGACAATCAAACCGGACCGGCTGATTTTCATCCCTGAATCCTGAACCCGAAACCTAAATTGTACAGTAGCGATACTTCCGGTCCTGACTGTTAAGGATCACGACTGGACCACCCTCAGCACTGCCGGAAAAATGACTTCTGGAATTGAATCATAACCCTCAAAACCAACCGCCGTTAAATCTTAAACTCAATAAACCGCCTGTGCTATTTTATCGGCGGTCTCCGGCAATGCAATTCAGCAATTTACATTGTTTTCACAACATTACAATCCGGTTATCCGGACCAACACTATCTGGAGCAGAAACAATAAACAGCATCTTATTATGCCATCCTGTCATTTTGGGGAGAGAGGTTTTTAAAGATTGACCATTTTATGTAATAGTATTAGAACCGCCTATGCTCTCCAACCACTGGTATTGTTACTTTCCGTTTAGGTTACCGTAATATTTCATTAATCTTTCTGACAAGAGGTTCGCCAACTGACGATAAGGTATAACGCGCTGCTTTTGGAAATAATCCAATAAAAGTCGTAATGTTGTGCCTTGCCTAAAAATCGCTTTTATAATTCCCTCTTCCCATAGCGTTTCGTTTTCCAAAATTTTTCTCCAAGTTCTTAACTCTAAATCCTTTATTTCTTCAAAACTTTCTTTTGGAGCTTTGTCAAAATTAATCTCTGGCAACTCTGGTAAACTGTCTTTCCATTGTTTTAGCCAGCCAAGAATGTTATCCCACATGACGGGATTCGCCAAATATTCAAACAGCTCTTTACCATAGAAAAGACTAAGTTTGACACCGTAGAATTTTTGCAATCTCTGAAGTTCCCGAAGATAATAATTTTTGTTTTTAAAAAGATCAGGATCTATAAAGTACATGATCCCAACTAACTTTGAGCCATGTCTCCTATGTAAAATTTCAAGTTTTGTCTCAAAATTGGCTATCTGCCCTCGCTTTTTGGTCGAGTCGTGATCGTCTCTTACCTTTTGTTCAATAAAATAAAATGCATGACCATCCGTAAAATATTGGTCCAAAGAAAGCTGTTCACCTTTCTCATTTTGGATGCTTTTCGGTAATATTTTAAAATCAAGCTCTCTCAGTGTTTCTTCTATAATTTCTTCAAGTGCATCGCCCATGCGGATTTCATGGGATTGAAGGAGGTATTGTAGGATTTTTGCACCGGGCTTTGTAGGTCTAAACAATCCTAAAAACCGCTCTGGAGCATCAGCTATTTTTCTGAGTAGTTCCTTTCTTTCGCCATGAAATATATGTTTATTTAGAATGCCACAAAATTTGGGGTAGTTCATTTATTTTTCTCCCAATTTATATAATTATCGAGCCACTTTTATGTGAAAATGGGCGATCTGTTATTCTCAGCCGGTGTTTAAATCTTGCCTCTATACCTTTTACATATTTAGGATTGATTTCTATCATGAGAAAATCTCTTTTTAAAGCATGAGCAACATACCCCGTTGTTCCACTTCCCGCTACAGGATCTAAAACCAAATCTCCTTCTTTGGTCGATGTTAAAATAACTCTTTTAAGAAGTTCTATCGGTTTTTGTGTTGAGTGCAATTTTCTGCCATTTTCATCCTTAAGTCTTTCTTTTCCCGTACAAAGAGGAAAAACCCAAACATTTGCACCGACCTTGCCAATTCCAAAAGCTTTTGCATATTCCTTATTGAAAGTATATTTTTTAGATTTTTTGTCTTTGACCGCCCAAACAAGAGTTTCAGTAGCATTTGTAAATCTTACGCCTAACCAGTTTGGCATAGGATTAGTTTTAACCCAAACCACATCATTAAGTATCCAGTAACCCAAATCTTGCATTATTTTCCCTATCCTGAAAATACTGTGATAGGTAGCAATAACCCATATTGTAGCATTAGGTTTCATTACCCTCTTTACTTCTGTAAGCAGTTTTCGGATAAAATCATCATACTCCTGGAATGAGGAAAATTTATCCCATGCATCATTAACACCCTCCACTACGGTTTTTACTGTCCACCTTCTTAATTCTTTATTGGGCAGTTGTAAAAAGTATGGTGGGTCAACAAAAACCATATCAAATGTTTCGTCATCTATTTTTTTAAGCACTTTAAAAACATCACCTAAAATCACCTTATTCCTAAATTCCTCAACAAGATATCTCACTCTTCCTTCGTTTTTATCCTCTATCACGAGATTTATGCTATCATTTAGTGTGGTTTCATTTATTAATATAGCCTTCTGCGCACTTTCTGTTCCGCTCATCTTCCAATCCTCTAATTTACTAGTTGTTGTAAGACCATGTAATGTTCCCAGTAAAAAAAGAGATTCCGTCATTGGGCGTAGTCGTTTTAAGGAGATCTGGGTACCAAACAAATTCCATACTTATTCTAAACATATAATCATTATACGCTTTGTCAAGTGAAAAGTACAAAAAAGGAAAGTAAGAGTGCTCCGCTCGAAAGCTAAGAGAAGCTCATCAACGGGAATACAGGTAATTAACAGTCTCAAAAACGTTTACTTCTTACCTCAGTATGGGTTAATTAGGGGATAAAATCTACCTTTTACTAAGGATGAATTTTGAATCGCCCCCCTATAACTTCTCTTCGGGGTAAACTCAGTTTGCTGTATGTTCTTTAGGTTCGAAGTCAACGCACCGACTTACCGCATCTGACACAAATACGCTCATGCTCACGACATACCATCGCTGGATTGCGTGCAGGCCACTTACCACACACACAGCATTCCTCACGCTTACTCCCAAAACTACAATTATCGCATAATAGTGCAGGCGCAGTAGCAAGCCTGCCGCAAATTACACACTCTTTCCCTCTATGACCAAATCCATGGTCATTACACGTTAATGCTCTAACTGACATATAAACCTCCTTTTAAATTTTGCGTTCAACAGTGCTTTATATAAGAATATAATAACTCTAAAATCACTGTCAAATTTAAAGATAGATTAGAGTTGTGATTCGTAGTTTTAATCAAGCACTCAAATATACTGCAAAGGTTTGAAAAATGTGCTTTCGGCTTCGATTAAAATGAAGCAACGAGGGTAAACCAGAAGCTGGAAAATTTCGCCCGAATCCGCTCCTCATTGCCACTGTTTGAAGATATGCAGTCCGCCGGCGCCGGAGGCGGCAAAGATGTAGAACCGGTTGCCGGGAATGTCATTGTAGGCAGCCAGTTTTCTCGTCAATCCCGGCAGTTCGAGGTAGCACACCTCCCGCAGTTTCTCGCTGAGGCTCATTCTGAGCACACTCACCCCGCCGCCATCCGCCACATAGACATACTCTCCGCTCGCACAGCCGTCATAGGCAAACCCGCGGGTGTCAAAACGGTAGAGCGTATCCTGAACATTGTCAGCTCCGATCCCCACACCCCAGAGACCGTCCACTCCGTCAGCGATGAACAGCCCCCGATAGCCGATCCGCGAATCGTTACGGAATATCCCCTCCATACCCTCATAATCGTAAAAGAAGTCGGTGTGGTTGATCGCCACCGTATCCGCCACCAGACTGGCAAAGAAAACCCTGATTCCGTCCATCCGCTGGGCAACCTTTGCGCCCGCCTCATTACTCCTGCCGTCAATATCCACCGCATCGCTGTAATAGAGCAGTTTCTCCTTGTAATGCCAGGGTTCGGGTATGAAGACCGCCAGCTTCTTCGGGGTCAGCACATAGACAAAGTCGTCCAGCGCACTGTAGGTGATTCCGACAATCGGACCGTTAAGGGTGAAATCCTGCAGGCTGACCAGAATCAGTGCGGTGTCCCGGAGAATGAACCGGAAGATATGACCTGAATCGGTGCCGGCAAAGACCAGCGTATCATAGGCGTGGATGGCTCGGAAGTGATAGAACGGAAACTTCCGCTCCGCCAGCTTCACCGGTGCCTCCGGCTCGGTGATATCCAAGACCAGCACCCCGGAATCACCATTGGCAACAAACAGCCGGTTGCCGAAAACGCAGATGTCCTCAACCTGACCGCCGGTTGAATAGGCAATCACCTCAGGACGGGCAGGAAACAGCCGGCAACCGCTTAAGGCAAACAGCAGAAAAACCGCAGACCGACTCAAAAAGGTCCTGAAACGCATAACTGACTCCTCCAGCATCAGTTCACTTACCACCTTCACGGTCAGAATTTTATTCAGAATAACTGCACAGGCAAATCCCGCATCACATTCCGCTATTCCTCGGGCTCGGTGAGGGTGAACACCTCATCCCGGATCCGCTCAAGCACCTGCCGGTCCAGACCCCGGCGCACCCATTTCTCAAGGAGCACATCAACCTCAAGCAGCAGTGACTGTCCGGCAAACCGCAGTCTGCGGGCAAAAACCTCCCTGCCGAAGTTGAGATAGAAGGGATAAAGGATGGTCACCACTCCGGCTTCGCTCAGCACCTGCCGGACCCGGGTCTCAATCTCCACCAGCAGCTCCTGCATCAGCTCGGTGTTTTTCACCATCTCTGCCCGGAGCGCCCGGAGCCGTTCACAGACCCGCTCCGGCTCGGTCTTCACCTGCCATTTCTGAACCCTTTTCAGGGCGTTACTGTTCATAATTTCCTCCTTTCATTTGCTCTTTTCCTGCTCCATACAGTTAGAGTCCTGAGCCGGTCCGGATTTCACACCCGGTTTTATTTAATTTTTAAGATTAGCTATATTAGTATTTTAGATAAAAGAGTTAATCCGGAACTTTAATCAGAGGGGCATGCCCGGGGCTAGCCCCTGCTCTGTGGTCATGCCTGGTGTGCGGTCTTCCGGGGATGGCGGTTCAATGCGGGCAACAGCACCGGCACGGTCCGCGAATAGGTCTCATAATCCGGCTTCATATTTGCCTGCAGGACCCGCTCCTCATACCGGACCTGCGCCCAGATCAAAGGCAGACCCGGAACCAGCACCAGTACCACCCCTCCCCAGGAGTTGAACACCAGCGCCGCACCCAGGAGCTGAATCAGAGTGGCAAAATAGCGCGGATGCCGGCAGAGCCGTTGAAATTTCAGCCCGAGAAACCTCTTTGCCGGAATGAGCAGTTCACCACTGCCCGATTTGCGCTGAATGATGCGGAGGATACCGAAAAGCGAGCCCAGCCGGAGCCAGGTCCCGAACCCGAAAATCAGCAGTCCCAGAACCCCGAAGATTGCGGATGGCAGGGGGATCTGGGTCAGATGCCACCAGATGTAGTCCGCGCCCAGGTAGCCGAGCAGCGGATAGACATAGAAGGCAAAAAGTGCCCGCCAGAAGCCGTGGGGTTCAACCACTCCGGACTGAAAGAAGGGCGAGCCGAAATAATACTCCAGCCCGAGCCAGAGGACAAAAATCCAGGCAAAGAGTGTAGGCAGAATCGCCCGTTCCGGTGCCGCATCATGGAAGAAGTTGGTAAAGAAGATGAGAAAGTAGATGGTGATAAGCACGGTCCAGATGAACCTGCCCCAGCGGAAATGGAGGTTGAATCCGCTCATCTTTTCCCCTGTGCCTGCAGGATGTCAGCTGCATACTGATAAAGAGGCAGGGGTGTGAACTCAAACCCGCGGGTATAAATTTCCGGATGCGCCTCAAGCAAGCTGGGCGGCATCATCACCCGGTATTTCCTGTGTGCCATCAGTCTGCCACCAGGCAGATTTTTCCTGGTCTCAATTTTCAAGCCCGGCTGGGTGGCAAGCTGACGGATTTCGCTCCCCTCCAGCTGGACCAGCGCCCATCTGCCCGGTTCCGCAAGGACCTCTGCCAGCCGGCGAAGGGTAATCATGCCCGGAAATACCGTATCCCGGACCAGCCGGAGCGTGTCATAGACAATCACCTCTGCCAGCCTCAGGTCCTTAACTCCGTCAATAACCGCCTTGCGCAGAATCCGGGGCGGAATTTTTACCCGGCTCTCGCTAACCGGTGCCTGTGCCCGGGTTTCGTATTCCCCAAGCAGGGAGTCCATCCGCTGCTGAACCCGGGGCTCGGGCATAAGTGAATTCAGGTCAACCCCGGTTTTTCTGAAATCACTGAGCCGGGAATCAAGGAATACCAGATCATAGCGCAGGACCCTGCCCGGCTCAGCGGTTAAAGTCAGATCATAACCGCTGAACTGACCGCTGGTGCCTGCGGGCAGAATGAGCAGTCGGAAATCGGTATTGCGGGCAATAAGACCGGAGATCTTTCTTGCCGCATATTCAGGGGAAACGAGCCTCAGACCCGGCTGATACCGGCGCCAGTCGCTGGTGTCGGTATAGAGCGCGGTAATACCGAAACTGATTCCGCCGGCATTTCTGGTCATCCACGGATGAGCAACCGGCATACCCAGACTGTCCTCAAGATTGGCACAAAGCACCCGCACCCGTGCCCGGTCCACCAGCAGTTTGAGCCGGTTCACTCCGAACCCGAGCCAGTCCGGTGTCAATAGAACCGCATCGCACCCCGCAGCCGAAGGCAGATCAGTAAGCAGTTCACCATCGCTGAACCGGAGCGGTTCGCTGGTGTCTGCTGGGATGCTACCGTCAATCCAGAGCACCGGTGTCCGGGCTTTTGTCTCCGCCACCAGTTTTGCCATTCCTGCCCGCCCCTCGGGTGTGAGTCCGGAGGAGATAAAGACGGTCACGAACCGCTCTGCCGGCCTGACCTCATGCCGGGCACAGGCAGAAAAAAGCACCGCCAGGGTGAATGCGGGGAGAAGACCGAGGAGCAATCTGGCAAAACGCACGATTAGCCATTATATTGCATCATCAGCAGGTGTCAATTACCGCTCCTCAGACCGGCGCCGGACTGACTTGACTTTGACATCTGAGGGATTAATCTTTTACTCCACTGGGGGATCGTCTAACGGTAGGACGGCTGGCTCTGGACCAGCTAGTCGGGGTTCGAATCCCTGTCCCCCAGCTCTCCCTTCCTGCCGACTCAGAACTGATAACTGATCCCGAAGCCCAGTTCCCGCACCCGGTCCAGGGGCGCAAATGCGGAGCCGGTTTTTCCGGAAAACACCAGGCCGGTCAGCTCCAGATTCAGTCCGCTTACCGGTGTAATCCGCACCAGCGGTATCAGCCCGAATGAGCGCTTTTTCAGATCCAGGACCCCGCCGAGCCGGACCAGCAGCCGGTCGGAAATGAACCGGTGCTCAAGTCCGGCAAGCAGGAAGTCCCGCACCGGCTCGGTCTGAAGCCGGGCAAGCGGAAAATCACCGTGCAGATACTGAAGGTTGAGATAAAAACCGGCAAATGAGTAGTCCATTCCACTGATCACCGACAGCCGGTCACTGAGCGTCGTGTCATCGTAAAGGGCGTAAGCCGCCTCTGCCCACAGCCCGATCCCCGCGAGCTCGGTTGCCAGGTCCGCACCGAAAACCGTCTTCTGCGGAAAGAACTCATTAAGGACAAAATCCAGCCGCTGCTGGGCAAAATCGGTCGTCAAAACCGGCTTTGCCTCAGGCAGAAAGTCATATCCGCGCAGACCGCTGAGGGAGAAATCAAATCTGCCGAGATGGGTCCTGACCCTGCCGCCCCAGGTGAGATTCTTCAGTGTCTGGCCGGGCAGGTTCATCTGCTCCCGGATACGGATGTCAAACTGACCCGCAATCTGCTCCGCAAGCACCGGGTCATAGCCCATACCGATCAGCTGTGCCACCAGAGCGGAACGCAGCTCCTGGGCGGTCGGCAGAACCCTGGCATCATACCAGGATGCCGGCGGGTTGAGGGCAGGCTCAAAAACCGGTTTCAGCCCGAACTCCATACCCAGTGTGTTTAATGGTGAATATCCCAGATGCAGCATCCAGACCGGTCGCCGGCGGTCCCAGACAAGCGGGTCAGAATAGTCCGGAGTGGTAAAGTTGTCGGTCGGATTGATCACATCCGCACTGCCCCAGTGCACCCTCTGTCTGCCTGCGGTGAAACTCAAACCCGGCACCAGGTCATAAAACCGGACATATGCCTCATCAAGAAGCACACTCACCGGCTCAACGATGTCCACCGCACTGAGCTGAGTCGCACTGGTTACCAGCGGAAAACCCTGCGCCCGGATTGTAAACCCGAGCTTTGTCTCCAGCCTTTCATTCGCCAGCGGAGTAAATACCAGACTGCCGGCGGTAGTAAAGAAACTGAAGCGGGAGCTGTCACGGTCCTTTATCCGGAAGAGCGCCCGGCTGGACAGTTCGCCCTGAACCGGAACCTGACCTGCAGACAGCAGACTGAAGATCAATGCCCAGACCGCCATCTCATCCTCCTTTCTTCATATTCTCCTCAGAAAAATAGCTGTCCCGGATTCCGATGTTCAGTTCCGCACTCCTGAGCCGGAGTTCGGTAACACTGCCCTTTGCCCTGTTTTCCAGCCGGATGAGCCAGGGCATCCAGACCCCCTTTTCCTGCCTGAACTCGGCAAAGATGATGCGCTTGCGCACCCCGCCATCCCGGTCCAGCTGCTCCACCTGCAGAGGCAGAAACCGCTCCTTTTCCACCCAGAGCCGGCTCTGCACACCGCCGTCATCAATCAGCAGCTGATACGCCCGGACACCGTTGAGCTCGGTCTCCACCGGCACACCCCGCACCCGGCTGGAGCCGAAGGAAATGTTTGCCATCTCCTTATAGGAGAAATCCGAACCGCCGAAACTGGCTTCAGCTGCACTGCCGGAAATCCGGCGCACCCTGCTCTGTGAAGGCAGATAAACCCACATATTTTCCGGAGATGTGCTCATGAAGCTGACCCCGCGCAAATCTGCCGGCTCAAGAAACCGCACCAGCAGTTTGTTATCACCCTTCATCACCATCCGCAGGACCCGCTCCTGAACCCGGCCGTTTTTGTCTGTAATCCTCATTACCGCCTCAATCCGGCGGTCAGCTGCGGTCGTTGCCTGCCGCATCCGGTTCAGCACCTCATCGCCGCTCATTGCCGATACTACGGCGCTGAGGCACAGCAGAATTAAAGTGAGAGCCTGCATCCTTTTCATTTTTT
>VSSL01000184.1_pt1 | contig 17375 bp, 14 predicted proteins | sample 4557531 | NCBI WGS metagenome assembly VSSL01 (sample SAMN10986726, study PRJNA523729) | hot springs metagenome | isolation source: hot springs | place: India:Timba, Gujarat | collected 2018-05-31 | reverse complement strand
CAACAAAAGCGGGCGGATACAAGTATGGCCCAAAACCATTGCGAGCCAGCTTGTCAACGCGGGGCTTGACCCTGGTCCGGTCGATTTGTATGATGCTCAGATGAGGAATATTCTGAGAGTGAGTAAAGATCGCAAAAACCTTGCTCGTTCAATTGCGAATGTAGATATTGATGAATTCGTGGCCGCAGTTGATGCTTTTATTGAACGTGTACAAGTTGCCCAACCCGCTCAAGAGTGATGCTGCTGTGGGCCGATGGGCTTTTGCTCTATGAGCCAGGGTTGCCTAACAAGCGCGTGGAGCCGACAGCGCTTCGCGGCTGCGGCTGAGCGGCAGGCCGTTAGCCAGCCCTTTGCTTTTTCAGCGCAGCGGTATACAATAGAGCAGAGACCACACCAAGAGAATTTCTTGTGGACATCGAGAATATTATAGAAGCCATCCGTCGTAACCGTATCCGCATTACGGATCATGCGGATGAAGAAGCACAAGCAGACCGTTTATCCTTGTGATGAGATTTTCTTTAGCGTCTTGAATGGTGAGATAATCGAAGATTACCCGACTGACAAACCCTATCCAAGTTGCTTGATCTACGGCGATAGTTTTGCGGGAGGGCCGATTCATAGTGTCTGGGCTTACAATCCAGCGAGCCAGTGGGCTGTGTTGGTCACGGTGTATCGCCCTGACCCTGACCGCTGGATTGAGGGGCGTATCAGGAGAAAGAAATGAAAGCATTTGATAAATGTCCTGTTTGTGGTGGTGAACTGGTCGAGAAGGAAGTGGAGAAACTGCTGAAAGGTGGTGTGCACACGGCAGTTCTCAAAGTGCGCGCTGAAGTGTGTTTGCGATGTGGTGAAAGGTTATACCCTGCCGAAACAGTCCAACGTTTTGAGCAGATTCGACAAAAACTGGAGCGGGAGGAAGTTGCCGATTTTCAACCACTTGGTCGGACGTTTCAGGTCGCATAGTTATCCTTTACAAAAATGGGCTGGCTAACACGCGTTTCCAGCCGACCGCTTCGCTCGCTGCGCGCGGCGGCTGAAGCGTAGGCCGTTGGGCGGCTTGCAGTCATCGCGTGATAACACCCACAACAGAGAGTGGCAATATGCAATTCTTTCAGAGAAAACCCAAGTGCCCAAATTGCAATCAGGCGCTGCCAGTAAAACCAACACGAAAGCAGGAATGCCCCCACTGTGGCAGGTGTATTTTTGTGCGAAACGGACAACTGGTTACGGAGGAGCAAGCCACCATTATGGACTGGCTAGTTCATCTTGAACTCTTTGGAATTACTCGAAAGGACTTCGATAAACATAGACAAGAACTGAGTAAGCAGTTTGGAGGTCAAGCTAGCGTCAATGATACGTTATGGCGAATTCTCAATACGCTTGTCGTCGATTACGCAAAGGATGATGCAGCTCTCGAGCAAGTCTACAGGGAAATGGCTAAGCTTGTGTCAAGTGAGGGCAAAGACCCCACTCAGTATCTTGTCGAAGCCGAAAAAGCAAGAAGGCGCCACCAGAAAACCCCATCTTTACCACAGAAGCAACTTTTTTTGGGTCAAGATGAACTTGAATACGTTCGAAGACTTCGTAAAGATGGGAAGCTCGACAAAGCAGAGGAGTTATTACTGAAAGCTGAACCATCGCCAGCAGTATTGGACGAATTGAGGAAGATAGCCAGCGCCAGGGCTAGGGCTGCCAAGAAAGATAGTGATTGGAAGGCTGTTGTTCAACATCTTGAGAGCTATTCAGCGTATGCGAGTAAATGGCGGGAATACTGCATCAAGATGGTGAATCAGGAACCACCCACGCATACGGAAAGCGACATCAAATTGCTACAGGAAGCAAAGAAAAAACTGGCTGATTGAACTGCTCAAAATCGAACACGCCGCCCAACAAGCGTTTCCAGCGGACGGCTTGGCTGCTCTCCGCCGCCGCTGAAACGCAGGCCGTTAGAGGCTCTTTTCCAACGGGGGCACCTATGAAGAAAGTCACCAATCTCATTTTGATAGTGCTCGTCATAATCGCCTGCAATGTTGCAACACGAACCCCTGGCGTTCCAACCCTAGCATCCCCCACGAACACGCCATCTCCGTCTGTAGCTTCTCCGACAAACACGCCGCTTCCGCTTCCGGCTATGACGCGCCTGTTTCTCTTTCCGGCAAGGTCGGCCTCAGGTCACTATCTTGTTCTGTCGTCGGGCGGTGATGCCGACAGCGAGATTGCCGATGAGGGGCGCCGAACCGGGAACGGTCAGGCATTGAGCGCCGGTGATGGAAATACCATCCCCGACTCCTATCTCCAATTCGACGTCAGCGAGGCTGCCCTCTTCGCCGGCAAACCGACCCGCAGCATCCACCTCGACATCGAATACCTCGACCAGGGGACGGACAGTTTCACAGTCCAGTACGACGCCGCGGCGGGTGGCCCCTACGGGGATGGCCGCTTCTTCGAAAGTTGGCCCATCTACAAGACAGGTTCGGGCGAATACCGCACGGCGTCTTTTGTTTTCAAGAACGTCTATTTCGGCAATCGCGATAACGGAGCCGACTTGCGCATCTTTGACCGCAACGATGGGGCGGAGACCATCCGCAAAGTCACCATCACCCTGCTCCCTAACCCGACGGTCATCAACGTGGATGAATGCGGCGCCAATCCCTACGACGACCAGCCCGATAGTGATGCCATTCAGACCTGTGTCAACCGCGCCGCCTCAGGGGACATCATCACCTTCACCTCGGGGGAAAAATCACCCAACTATCGGGGCTATCGGATTGATAAGACCATCTTCCTGAACATGGCCACGCCGCGCTCCTATCTGACCTTCACCTCCACCGAGGCGGACAACCCCGCCTTGCTGCAGGCCACCGCCGATTTGCACGGCTTTGTCATGAAGTTGTTTGCTCGTTCCCAAGGCGGCGACCCGGCTGCGATGGACTATATGACCATCACCCACCTCCACCTGGACGGCAACCGCCAGGAGCGTCTCTGCTTTGGCCCTGACGGCGTTGCCAACGGTGTGGACGATAACTGGGGCTCTTGGGTGCCGGAATGCAACCTTGAGTGGGACTCCGCTTGTCTGCCCGGCACGCTCGATATGGCCGGCGCGCTGGACTGGAGCGACCCCCGTCAGAATTACCTGGCCTATCCGGGGCGCTGGTCGGTTGGGCATCATATCGAAGATGTGCACATCACCAACACCGAGTGCGGCACGGCCTTCGGCCTGGGGGCGGCGGCCAGTGTCCTGCTCGACAACGTCATCGAGAACGCCGGGGACCATGTTCACCTTTCCGGCTGTGCCCAGACCGATGACCAGGAGGGCCTCGGCGACTGGTCCGACGGCATCACCTTCGACGGGCCTGGCCATCTCGTGATGGGTAACACGATCGTCAACCCCTCGGACATCGGAATAGTCTTCTTCGGGGGACGCCTGACCATCATCCGCGAAAACACCATCCGCATCGAGGCCGGCAATTACGGGGCGTTCGCCGGGATTGCCCTCCACCCCTGGTCTTTCGGGGATATCTCCTTCGGGCAGATCACCGGTAACACCATCCTCAGCGATGGGGATGAGAAATGCGGTAACCTGCACGCCGGCATTGACATCGGCACACACATGTGGGGCGGAGCCTGCCTGGGCGAGCAACTGAGACCGACCATCGGATTGCCTGGCTGCTCGCTCGAGCCAGAGGCGCCGCACGGCGCGCTGTGCGCTTCCAACGAGTCCTGCCAGGTTTGGGCCTCAGTCGCCCAGCCGAGCGCTTTCTTCCTGCTTAGCGACAATCGGGTGCGCGGCGCGCACATCAACTATCTCATCGAGGGCCTCGACCTGGTGGGGAATCTGATTGAAAACAACAACGTTAGTGAGACACCGCGTCGCAGCGACTGGCAAGCCGCCTGGCAGGGCTGTGACGGCGTTTACTGGAGGCCTACCGACAAGGTAGCCCACCACCCCTCCCTGCCTGGTTGGACGGACATCCGGGTTCACTGCGAGCGGTAGGAGGTCAAATGATGTCAGCGATTCACGGTGATAGGGGCAGGGGACGTGGCAGTAGGTGGTAGCGGTGCGGTATAGAGGGTGAGTTTCGGGGGTAGGTTGATGTGGTGGAAAAGAGGTGTCGGGCACGAGGGAGGTAATGGGTGGGCGAGGCGGTGGCGCGCTACCACGCCGCGAGCCGGCCGAGTAGTTTTCAGGCGAAGGTGTCTTGCCCGCCCCGCCGCTGGCGCTAAAACCAACCGTTGGGCGCACGCACAGCGTAACTTGTGCTACAATCATAGTGGTTTCAAAGACTCTTTTGGGGTAGGGCTTGAGCAAAATTGCGCAAATCCAGAATCTTGTTCGCAATGGGCTGTACTATCTGACCGAACACGCCGATGACTAAGCTGCCGCCGATGGTTTTGACATTTACGATGTGGAGCAAGGTGTTCTAACAGGCAAGATTCGCAGAACTTGGCCGAAGGAAGGTAAGTACGAAGTAGTCGGTAAGGCATTGGACGGACGCCCGATTGGGATCGTTTGCCGTATCACTCAGACAGGCAAAGTACGTGTGGTTACAGTATACGAAGACAGACCTAAACCGTGAAAGGAAAAAGGATGAGTTTCTGGGAAGGCGAAACGTGCGAATACTGTGGTGGACGGATTGTCGAGAAGCGAGTGACCTTGCATCGCAAAGTGCATGGTCAATACGTGCTTCTTGAGAACGTACCCGCTGGTGTATGCACGCAATGTGGCACACGCTACTATGCGGCGAATGTGCTAAAGACGATAGAAGAGAGCCTGCGCGGTCGTCGTCAAGCGGAACGCGAAGTAGTAGTGCCTGTGTATTCATTGTAATGTGGGCGTGTGTCTAACAAGCGTTTGCAGCAGGCTGGTGGCTACGCCGGCCCAGGCACGCATGGCGAGCCGGCCGAGTAGTTTTCAAGTGAAGGTGCCGTGCCCGCCCCGCCGCTGGCGCTAAAACCAACCGTTGGGCGTCTATGCCGGCTCGTTTTCTGAAACGGGGTAGATACTTCAAAGCCTAACCCGCAATCCCGCTCCGAAGTTGAACGACAGCGTCAAGCGGAAAGCCGGCGCACAAGAACACGGCGCAGCTTTGTGTCCCCACCGCTATCGTAAGGCCTCCACTATCTTGAAAGGCTCCCTTGGTGAGAGCAAGCCGGTAGGTGTGACATTTGCCGCACACCAGGCCCGCCCGTATTCCCCGGCATGAGCGCGCCTCGCCAGGAAGGTGAGAGCGGCAGCGGTTGCTGCTCGACCGGCAGCGTGGCTTTGGTCTCGCCATTTTTCAGCGTTCGATAGCGCTACTTCGTTTTTCTCCAACCGCCAAGGGAAGTAGAAGTAAACGAACCCCCTCTTCATTCGAGAGTATAGACCCTAGCACCGCTAGCCAATAGCCGGCCTGCCAAAAGGCAACCGGTTCTATCTAAATATGACAGTGCACAGGGTATTTTCGTATCTTTAGTCACTTGGAGAATCGCGCCGAAGGCCATAAACTTGTAGGTTGAACCTGTTCTTGGCTGGTGAATAATCCCCAGGGAGGGCAGCGAGGTTTCGCCCCGCCTGGAGAATGACCGAATTATTGGAGTGACGCTTATGAAACGACCTCTTGTGACTCTCGATGGCAACGAGGCAACCGCCTTCGTTGCCTACCGCCTGAGCGAAGTGATTGCCATTTATCCCATCACCCCTTCCTCGCCGATGGGGGAATTTGCCGACGAGTGGTCGGCGCTGAAGGTGCCGAACATTTGGGGCACGGTACCCTTAGTGATCGAGATGCAATCGGAAGGGGGCGCGGCTGGCGCTGTGCATGGCGCTCTACAGACCGGCTCGCTGGCCACGACGTTTACCGCCTCCCAAGGCCTGTTGCTGATGATCCCCAATATGTACAAGATCGCCGGCGAGCTGACTCCCACGGTGTTTCACGTCTCGGCGCGCTCGCTGGCCACCCACGCCCTTTCGATCTTCGGCGACCATTCCGATGTCATGGCCACCCGCGCCACCGGCTTTGCCCTGCTGGCCTCCAGTTCGGTGCAAGAAGCGCACGATATGGCGCTCATCGCTCACGCCGCCACCTTGGAGGCGCGAGTGCCCTTCCTGCACTTCTTCGATGGCTTCCGCACCTCTCACGAGGTGAACAAGATCGAGCAGCTCACCGAAGACGATTTGCGGGCGATGATTGACGACCGCTTGGTGCAGGAACACCGCGCCCGCGCCCTCTCGCCCGACCGCCCTGTGCTGCGTGGCACCGCCCAGAATCCGGATGTCTACTTCCAGGGGCGCGAGACGGTGAACCCCTACTATCGCGCCACCCCCGAAATCGTCCAAAAGACGATGGATAAGTTCAACGCTCTGGTGGGGCGCGCGTATCACCTCTTCGATTACGAAGGCGCCCCCGATGCCGAGCGGGTGATCGTGCTCATGGGCTCCGGCGCTGAGACAGCCGCCGAAACTGCCAAATACCTTGCCGAGCGTGGGGAGAAGGTGGGCGTCATCAACGTGCATCTCTTCCGCCCCTTCTCGGTCAAGCACTTCTTGAGCGCTTTGCCGTCCACAGTCAAGGCAATCGCCGTGCTCGACCGCACCAAAGAGCCGGGCGCCGCCGGCGAACCGCTTTACCTCGATGTGGTCACGGCGCTGGCCGAAGGGGAAGGCCCCAAAGCGCGGGTGATCGGTGGTCGCTACGGCCTCTCCTCGAAGGAGTTCACCCCGGCTATGGTGAAAGCGGTCTTCGACGAGCTGAAGAAGGAGCAGCCCAAAAACCACTTCACCGTGGGTATTTACGATGATGTGAGCCATACCAGCCTGGAATACGACCCCTCTTTCGATATCGAGTCCCCTGAGACGGTGCGTTGTGTCTTCTGGGGGCTTGGCGCCGATGGCACGGTAGGGGCAAACAAGAACTCCATCAAAATCATTGGTGAAGAGACCGAAAATTGGGCCCAAGGCTACTTCGTTTACGACTCGAAGAAGTCCGGCCAGGTTACCCTTTCACACTTGCGTTTCGGGCCGAAGCCCATCCGCGCTCCTTACCTCATCAATCAGGCGCAGTTTGTCGCCTGCCACCAATTCTCTTTCCTGGAGCGCTTCGACGTGCTCAAGTACGCCATGCCGGGGGGTGTCTTTCTCTTGAACAGCATCTACGGCCCCGACGAGGTGTGGGATCACCTGCCCCAAGAGACGCAGAAAGCCATTCTGGAGAAGAACCTGCGCTTCTATGTGATTGATGCCTATGAGGTCGCCCAAAAGACGGGCATGGGCGGGCGCATCAACACCATCATGCAGACCTGCTTCTTCGCCATCAGCGGCGTGCTGCCGCGCGAACGTGCCATCCAAGAGATCAAACACGCCATTGAGAAAACCTACGGCAAGCGCGGCGAGGCGGTCGTCCAGCGCAATTTCCAAGCCGTGGATATGACCCTGGAGCACCTTTATGAGGTGAAAGTGCCCCAACGCATCACCAGCACCTTCACCCGCCGCCCCCCTGTGCCGCCGGAAGCGCCGCCCTTTGTGCGCGAAGTGCTGGGCAAGATCATCGCCGGTGAGGGCGACACGCTGCCGGTGAGCGCCTTCCCAGCGGATGGTACCTTCCCCACCGGCACTACTCAATGGGAGAAGCGCAATATTGCCCTGGAAATTCCGCTCTGGGAGCCCGACCTGTGCATTCAGTGCGGCAAGTGTTCCTTCGTCTGCCCCCATGCGGTGATCCGCGAGAAAGTGTACGACCCGGTGTACCTGCAAAAGGCGCCTGCCGAGTGGCAGTATGCCGAGGCGCGCTGGAAGGAATTCCCCAATATGGTTTACACCTTGGTCGTTTCGCCGGAGGATTGCACGGGTTGCGGCCTGTGTGTAGAGGCTTGCCCGGCTAAGGATAAGAGCCAGGTAGGTCGCAAAGCGATCAACATGGTGCCGCAACCGCCTATCCGCGAGCGCGAGCGCGTGAAGTGGGAATACTTCCTTACCCTGCCCGAAGTGGACCGCACCCAGATCAGCCTCAAAACCGTCAAGAACTCTCAATTGTTGCGGCCGCTCTTTGAGTTTTCCGGGGCTTGTGCCGGCTGTGGGGAAACCCCCTACCTCAAACTGCTCTCCCAACTCTTCGGCGACCGCATCGTGATCGCCAACGCCACCGGCTGTTCGTCCATTTATGGCGGCAACCTGCCCACCACCCCATGGGCGGCGAACGAGGAAGGGCGCGGGCCGGCGTGGTCGAATTCCCTGTTTGAGGATAACGCCGAGTTCGGACTGGGCATGCGCCTGACCCTCGATAAGCAGAGCGAGTACGTGCGCGAGCTGCTGCCCCAATTCAAGGAGCAGGTGGGCGAGGAGTTGGTGGAAGCCCTTCTCAACGCCGATCAGTCTAACGAGGCGGGCATTCGTGAGCAGCGCCAGCGGGTCGCCCTGCTCAAAGAGCGCCTGCAAGGGCTGGATGACCCGAAAGCGCGCCACTTGCTCAGCTTGGCCGACGTGTTGGTGCGCAAGAGCGTCTGGATTGTGGGCGGCGATGGTTGGGCGTACGACATCGGCTATGGCGGTTTGGACCACGTACTCGCCTCCGGGCGGAACGTAAAGGTGTTGATTTTGGATACCGAGGTGTACTCGAACACCGGAGGACAGGCCTCAAAATCCACCCCGCGCGCCGCGGTAGCCAAGTTTGCCGCCCAAGGCAAAGGTACCCCCAAGAAGGACTTGGGCATGATCGCCATGTCGTATGGCTATGTCTATGTTGCTCGTGTGGCGATGGGCGCCAACGATCAGCAGACCCTGAACGCCTTCCTGGAAGCAGAGGCCTACGATGGGCCGGCGGTGATCATCGCCTATAGCCACTGCATTGCCCACGGATATGACCTGCGCAAGGGTCTTGAGCAGCAGAAGTTGGCCGTAGAATCCGGGGTGTGGCCTCTTTATCGCTTCAACCCGGCGCTCATCGCCCAAGGCAAGAATCCGCTGATCATCGACTCCAAAGAGCCAACCCTGCCGGTGAGCAAGTACGCCTACAATGAGACACGTTACCGCATGTTGCTGCTCTCCGATGAACAACGTGCCGAAGCCTTGATGAAGCTTGCCGAGAAGGATGCCCGCAGTCGTTGGGAGATGTACCGTCAGATGGCCGCCATGCACTACGGCGATCCTTCGGGGGGCAACGGCAAAGAGGGAGACGGGCAAGGCGCATAGACGACGACCTGGAGCGGGCGGCGCAGCTCCAAGGCCATAGCGTCGCCCGCCTCTTCCCCTGCCAGGAAACTTTATGGGAGAAACGAAAATGGTGGATTTGAGCACAACCTACCTGGGATTAAAACTGCGCAACCCGGTTGTGGCCGCCTCTTCACCGCTCACTCAAAAGGTGGAGACGGCCCAAGCCTTAGAAGAGGCCGGCGTCGCAGCCATCATTATGCATTCCTTGTTCGAAGAACAAATCATTCGCGAGAGTCTGAAGCTGCATGAAGACCTGATGCGTGGGGCGGAAGCCTTCGCCGAGGCGCTGCACTATTTGCCCACTTATGGGCAATACAGCGTAGGGCCGGAAGTCTATTTAGACACCTTGCGCAAGATTAAGAAAGCGGTCACTATCCCAGTCTTCGGCAGCCTAAACGGGGTCTCCAGCGGGGGGTGGATCGAGTACGCCCAACGGATCCAAGATGCCGGCGCCGACGCCCTAGAACTGAACATCTACTACCTAGCCACTGACCCGAATCTGACCAGCAGCGAGTTGGAAGATAGGTACATCTCCCTGGTCAGCGACATTCGGGAACGGGTGACCATCCCTCTCGCCGTCAAGATTAGCCCCTTCTTCACCGCCCTTCCTAACTTTGCGAAACGCCTCGCGGAGGCCGGCGCCGATGGATTGGTGTTGTTCAACCGTTTCTACCAACCGGATTTTGACCTGGAAGCGCTAGAAGTGCGCCCTAATCTGGTATTGAGCACCTCCCACGAGATGCGGCTGCCATTGCGCTGGATTGCCATCCTTTACGGACGCGTGCCTTTGGATTTCGCCCTAACCGGCGGCGTGCACAGCGGAGAGGATGTCATCAAGGCGATGATGGCGGGTGCGAGTGTCACCACCATTGCCTCCGAGTTTCTGCAGCGTGGGGTGGAGCGCGCCACGGGTATCCTGCAGGAGATGAGCGCCTGGATGGAGGAAAAAGAGTACCAATCGGTGAGCCAAATGAAGGGCAGCATGAGTCAGAAGGCGGTCGCCGAGCCGGCGGCTTTCGAGCGCGCCAACTACATGGTTGTACTTTCCTCGTATTGATACCGAAGTATGGATACCCAATAAGCCTCCCCCAGGCTGACTGCCTAGGGGAGGCTTTGTTTGCGGGAATGAACTGATGAATGGCTGTGGCCGGTAGGGGTGCTGAGCTTGAGCGACAGCCCTCCCATTATAAGGAGCACTGTTCGCTCAACGGCTGTGGTCACGCCACGAATCATATCTCGAATTCGGGCTCGGTGGCGTATTTCTTATGGCGATAGACGATACGGCCGCGAGTCAGGTCGTAGGGGGACATCTCCACCCGTACGCGGTCACCCAGCAAAATGCGGATGTAATACTTGCGCATCTTTCCGGATAAGTAGGCCAATACCTCGTGCCCATTATCCAGGCGCACCTTGAACTGGGTTCCCGGCAGGGCCTCCACGACCACGCCTTCTACTTCGATTTTTTCCTCGTCCTTAGCCATTCTACTCTCCTGTGCACCGTCGCCGCACGGCACACGCTACAGACCGGCTGCTCCTCTCCATTCCTGCCGTGAGAAGCATCCCGGTTATTCGCTCTCTTGGACTTGGCGGCGTTTCTGACGGCGGATGGCTTTCTTCTTGTTGATCCGCCGCAGCTCGCTCTTCGACACGAACCAACGTTTCCGACGAACGGTGCTCAGGATGCCGCTTTTGGCCACTTTCTTACGAAAGCGCTTCAGCAGTTGCTCCTGCGATTCGTTCGGTCGCAGCGTAACCGAAGTCAATTTTCTCACCTCCTTTCGTCGTCAACATTGGTTCAAAAAACGCTCGGCTGACGAACGCGGCTCAGCCGAGCAATCCATTCAGGAGTGTTTACTGTCGTTGCCTGAAATAAGAAAGTGCTCCTCCTCGCTAACCAACGAAATGATGGGGTATCCCGATCGTTAGCGCAGACCGCGTTCGTTTTATAGTATACCCAATTAAGATGGATCTGTCAAATGCTTAAAGATGGGTTATCGAGGCTGTTCCTCTACTCATTTTCCATGCAGGGTTCGCTCCATGGCGAAACCCCTACCCATAGGGGAGTGATATTCCTGAAACCCTACTCCTGGTACACTTAACTTCGTTTTCCCTTGGCTTCTTGAATTTTTGGAGTATAATAAGATTATGAAAAAGGGGGTAGGTCTGGTTTTTATACTGGGCGTTGTTGCCTGGGCGCTATGGGGGTATTCCGTCGTTTGGGCCCAAAGTTATGAGCGCTATTTTGAGGAAACCGGCCATTGGGTGAGTGGTGAATTTTACACTCACTACTATAACAGCACCTCCGTTCCCCTGGAAGCCTATGGCCAACCCATCACCGAAGCCTTTCAGGATGAACGCACTGGCCGCTTAGTGCAGTACTTTCAAAAGGCGCGCTTTGAACTTCACCCTGAAGCCCCTCCTGAGCAGCGTGTTCAGATGACACCCTTGGGGGAGTATCTCTACGAGAAGGCGGCTGGACAGGCCATCCCCCAACCCGAATCGTGGGATTGCCAATCTTTTCCGCCACATGGCATTCTGGTATGCCACGATTTCTTAAAGAAGTACCGCGAGCTGGGCGGGGTGGCCGTGCTTGGCTACCCTATTTCCCCCGTCGTGATTGAAGACGGGATTATCATCCAATATTTCCGCAACGGCCGTTTGGAGTGGCGGCCAGAATTACCTCCCAATCAGCGCGTGCGGGTGGGCGATTTGGGGGTGGAATACTTTTACTTGGTCGGTGAGGACCCTTCACGCTTGCTGCCGGTAAAGCTCGGGCGTGGTCTTGACCTGCGAGAGGTGAGGGCTTTACGCGCCCGCGCCTATCCAATACTGGCGGTAACCCCTCGTTCCGCTGAGCAGACGGTTTTCATTTATGTTCAAGACCAGCGCGCCGTCCCCCTAGAGGGCGCTGAGGTGTCGCTGGTCATACGCTTCCCCGATGGCTCGGAGCTACGCCGCATCGTACCACAGTTCACTAATGCCCAAGGTATTACTTCGTATACTTTCGCCATCCGCAGCGCGCAGATCGGCTTGGCAACGGTTGAGGTGAGCGTCTCTTTCGGGGGCGTGGTCACGAAAACGGTGACCTCCTTCCGCATCTGGTGGTGAGGGGTGTACTCTTTAAGATAAGTTCTGAGGATTATTCGGTAGGTCAAACGATGGGAGCGAGGCGCGCGCCTCGCTCCCTTTTGCACAGGGCTATCTGCAAGGAGAGACACTCTCAGGAGGTGGAGCGCTCCTCGCCGTTCTTGTGCACCAGCAATAGAATCGTTAGAATCAACGCTTGGCCGATAAGCATACCGGCTACTTCCGGCCATCGTTCGGCGAGGACAACTGCCCAACCCCGCCCGCCTACGGTCGTGGCTCGACCCAGTTCTGCCAAAGACGTAGCGATTTGGGCTAGGTGATCGGTAAGATAGGCGGCCAGCCCAAGCGCCAAAGCCGTCATGGGTATCGCTAGCAGGAGGGTCCATACGAAGGCAAGAGAATATGCCTTTCTCATCTCAGCCTCCTTTCTTCCCTAATCCTAGAATACCAGAAACGAGGGGGGAGGTCAATAGGGTTATGTAATACTTCTATTGGGGTGAAATACCCATGACGCCCAACGGCCATGAAAAAGAGGGAAAGGTCGAGGGCTCACTGTTGGCCTTAGGATAACCGCAGAGTACGTTTCACCTATGGCACGAACGTAACCACCACTGTCATCCCCCAACGCAAACGCGGGTCGGGGTTGAGCAAACGAATACGCACCGTGTAGGTGATGTCGCCGCGCTTTTCGATATAGTATTCGCTAACGCTCTCCACCACCCCTTCCATTTTTATGTCGGGTAGGGCATCGGCAACCACTCGAACACGCTGACCCACGCGAACGTCCACCACCTCAATCTCGGTGAGGTCTTGGGTCTCGACATACAGCTGCGAGAGATCGGCCAGGCGAACCAGTGGCTGAGCCGGGGCGACTTGTTGCCCTTCTACCAGGTCGAGGCTGACCACCGTTCCATCAATGGTGGCGACCAAATCCAGGTTTCTCAGGCTCGCCTGGGCCGCTTTGAGGTTGGCTTGTGCCGCTTTAAGGCGCGCCTCAGCTGCGGCAAGGGCATCGGCATCCGGTCCTTGGAGCAGGTTCTGGTAGTCCTTGAGAGCTTCCTCCAAGCGGGTTTGAGCCTCTTGGAAATTGGTTTCCAGTTGCAACCAACGCACCGCAGTGTTGTAGTCGCTCTGCGCTGTGTCTAATTCCTCCTTGAGTTTTTTGCGCGTTTCATCTTCGGAGGGGTAGTAGCGATACGGTTCAAAACGCTGGCGCGCTTCATCGAGGGCTGCTTTCATGCGATTGACCGCTTCCAGGGGGGTGAGGCCACGCATGTTCTGGGGCACGCTGAAGTTATCCAAGGCGTATTGGGCGTCCTTCACCGCTCGGTTGGCCGCTGACATGGCGGCAGCTGCTTGCGCCTGTGCCAAGGCTAGGTCCTCATCCAAACGACGGCGCGCTTGTTCTGCAGCGACCAACTCCGCCTCCGCTGCCGCAATAGCCGCTTCCAGCCGTTCGCGGTCTCCCAGACGGGCAAGCACCGTTCCTTTTTGGACCACATCCCCTTCCGAGGCCAACACCTCATCCACCCGCCCGCCGACGGTGAAGGCGAGAACCACCTCTTCCTGAGGCACGATACGCCCCTCCACGATGATCGCGGCGCTTTGAGTGAGAGTGGGCAGTGGGGTAGGGGATTCCGCCGGAGCCGCGCCGGCGCCCGAACAAGCGCCGAGCAGCATTCCCCCCCAGCGCAAGGCACATTAAGGTGAAGGAAAGTCTCTTCATGATTGATTTCCTCCATGCAACGGTCTTCTCGTGTTAGAAGAACGCCTGTCCCAACGCCGTGGCCAGGCTGATCGCCAACAACAAAGTTGCTGTATAGGGGATCAGATGGCGCATCACTTCCCCTTCGCGGCCGGCCATACCGGCAGTGCTGGCGCCAACCACAACTTTGGCCGGGGCCACCACCGAGGCAATCGCCGCGCCAGCGGTCTGCGCTCCGAGGATCAAGGGTACTGAAAGCTTAAGTAGGCGAGCGGTTTGCAGCTGCAGGCCTCCGAAGACGACGTTGGAGTTGGTATTGCTGCCGGTCATAAAAGCACCCAAGCCCCCGATCCATGGGGCAACCCAAGGGAAAAAGCGCCCCGCTCCCTGCGCCAAACCTCGCGCCAGGGTCTCGGTCATGCCCACATGTTCCATGATTAACGCCATAGCGATCATCGAAAGGATGCTCACGCTGGAAGGCATCACCCGTTGCAGAGTCCCCATCACGATACGCTTGGCTGCGCCGGGCCGATAGCGACCGGCTCGCCGGTAAAGGAGATAGGAGAGGAGCGAGGTGTACCCCAGCAAAGCACCGGTGTGGCCGAACACGTTGATGGCACGGCTGGTGGTGGGCGGGGTCAGGTAACCTTGAGCGCTTGCGATCTCCGGGAAGTGCACCCGTAAAACCACCTGGCCGAGAAAAGCGCGCAGGGGAGGGATCAATTGGGCGGCGAGAGTGAGCGCAATTAGGATCAGGTAGCCCCCCAGGGCAAGGAGCAGTAATCCATCGGGAATGGCTAGGGATGTAGGGTTGTCAGCGCTGCCCTGGGCAAGGGGCGAGGAAGTCGGCGCGGCTTTCCCCCCCCAATCGCCGCACAAAGGTCAACAACGGCGGGGTAAGGATCACTGCTCCCAGGCTGGCCAGAAAAGCGCCCAAATTCCATAGTCCAAAGGTCGCTACGAAGTATTGAAGGCCGGCCATCGTCGCTCCCCACACCAAGGTGGGTAGCCACAGACGGCGCACCTCACGCCAGCCGCCCAGCGCATGGGCGATGAACATACCACTCAGTGGGCAGGAAAGCCCGAGCAGCAAAGCGGAAGGGGCCGCCAAATGCTCCCCTGGTTGACCGCTGGCTGCGATAAGGGCTTGGAAGGAGGAACCCATCGAGCCGAAGGTGACTGCCCAGCCATGACCGAGCGAAGGGATGATTACTGCCGGCAGGGGAGGCAGCCCCAAGCCCACCAACAGTGGCGCGATGACGGCCACCGGCACACCAAAGCCCCCCACCCCTTGAAGGAAGGAGGCAAACACCCATCCTAAAAGCATGGCTTGTAGACTGCGATCGGGGGTGAGGCGGTAAAGGGCTTTCCCGATAATCTCTACGGCGCCGGCTTCATCGCTCACCCGGTAGAGCAAGAAAGCAGCCCAGATGATCAGCAGCACATCTATGCTGAAAAGCAAGGCCTTCATGTGAGCGTAGGCCAGCAGGCGGGGGGTGGCCCCAAAGCGCCACACCGCCAATATTAAGCCACAGAGATAACCAGCTGCCCCGGCCCGCGCCGCGCTCCAACGCCAGCCGATCATCAAGACCAGGATGAGCAGGATGGGAGCGGAGGCGAGCAAAAGGGTCATGGCTTGAGCGAACGAAGTGCCGCAGTGCCTCTAAACGGGCAGGGTTAGCGCCCTTAGGGGTTGAAAGTGCCTGGAGGTGGGGTGGGGGTATCCGTAATGACGGCCGTTGGTGAGCGGGTGACATCAAAGGTCGCCTCCCAACGGTACAACTTCAGCGGTTTGCCGTAGAAGTACAACTCCACCACGCGACGGAAAATAGGAGCGGCGAATTCCGAGCCTTCGCCGCTGTTTTCCACGATGACCACTACAGCAATATCCGGCTTATCGGGGCGTTGAGCAAAGGTGTATCCGGCAAACCAAGCGTGCGGTTTTCCGGCTGCCGCGGTGGCGGTGCCGGTTTTACCGGCCACCGGGATATCGAGGTCATTCAGCGGGCGGTACGCCGTGCCCACCGGCCGTTGACTGGCAACCACCCCTCTCATCGCTTGTTGGATGAGTCGCAAGGTCTCCTCTTTGATGGGCAGCCGGCCTTGGGCCTCGGGTTGGAAGAGGAAGGTTGGTTCCCCGTTGGGGGGGGCGATCTTTTCGATGATCTGTGGGCGGTAGAGGGTGCCTCCGTTAGCGAGGGCGGCGATAAAGCGTGCTACCTGAAGCGGGGTGACCAGCATATCGCCTTGACCGATGGCCAAGTTGATGGCGTCCACTTGGGAAACGGGGTCGGGAATATTGCCGGCCTCTTCATCAACCCCTTCGATGCCGGTCTTGCTCCCCAGGCCAAAGCCGCGCGCCATATCGGAGATGGCGGTCGTCAAGCCGGCGTTGTAGAGGTCAAGGCCGATGTGCCAGAAGAAGGGGTTGCACGAGCGGATCAAACCTTGGGGCAGGGTAAGCAGGCCGCTCGGTGGGGTGACGCCATCTTCTTGGAAGCGTTCGTAGGTCCAATCGTAGCGGATGAAACCGGGCAACTCTTCGAAAGTGTATTGGCAGTCGTAGGTGGTTTCGGCGCTGTAGCGTCCCGACTCGAGGGCTGCAGCCATGGTGATAATCTTGAACACCGAACCTAGAGGATATTGTCCCTGGGTCGCGCGGTTGAACTGAGGCAAGGCCGGGTCTTCCAAGATTTGGTTGAGCAGGGTGCGCCAATTGTAGTTTTCGATCTCGAAGGCGTTGGGGTCGAAGGAGGGAGCCGAGGCCATGGCAATCACCCGTCCGCTATCCACTTCCATCACGACGATCGCCCCGTTGAAGACCGAGAGTGCTTTCTGCACCTCTTTTTGGAAGGCGGCGTCAATCGAGAGGTAGATGTCCTGCCCTGGCGTGCTCGGCGCGCTGGCAATTTCTTGAATGGGACGGCCATCGGGGCTGAAGAGGTAGAGCGTACCGCCGCGTTGTCCGAGTAGAATTTCCTCGCCCCACAGTTCGATCCCCTTGCGCCCTACCCGCTCATCTGCGCGATAGCCACGGCGGCGGTATTCGTCGGCTTCCTCTTGCTGAATGGTGCTCACATAGCCGACCACATGCGGGGCAATTCCCCCGCCGTAATACAAGCGGCGTGAGTACTCCGCTACCACTGCGGCACCCCATTTAGAGAGCAACTCGATGCGCCGCGGGTCTTGCTCGGCGGGCACCTCGGCGATGGGCAAATAGGCTCCCGGTTCTGCGTCGCGGATCATAGTCACGATGGTATCGTAGCGGTAGTTCGAAAGGTTCGCCAGCAGCGAGATCAAGCCGCTATCATCTTTCACGTCCACGTAATCGGCCCAAACCCCTATGGCATAAGCCGTGGCTTGGGCAGCCAACGGGTTGCCAAAGCGGTCTAAGAT
>VSSL01000183.1_pt1 | contig 17377 bp, 17 predicted proteins | sample 4557531 | NCBI WGS metagenome assembly VSSL01 (sample SAMN10986726, study PRJNA523729) | hot springs metagenome | isolation source: hot springs | place: India:Timba, Gujarat | collected 2018-05-31 | reverse complement strand
GGCCGCCGCATTTTTCAAGGTCATTCCCCGCGCCAGGCTATGCACTTCGGCCGGGGTAATATCGGCCAACATGCGTATCCCGCCCATCGCCGGCTGCCCCATTGCCAAATTGTCCACCACGAGATAACCGCCCACTTCTAAGGGAGAGGCCTCATCCCACATGCAAACCACCAACTGTGGTCCCAGGGGATCCACCTCAATGCCCAAGCGCGCCAAGCGGTCGACATCTGTGGCGCGGAACTCCATGTAACAGCGCCCATCCTGGCATTCCAGGCGGTTCTTCCAGGTGCGTTCAGGTAACTTTTGGCGGAGGAACGCCTCCATGCGCTTGGGTATCATGTGTTCTCACCTCATTGTGGCAGGTGAAGGCGTTGCGCGGCAATGAACGAAAGACCGCGTTCGGTAAGCGCCCAGGCTGTGCGGTTTAGGGCTTCGAATTTATCCAGGAAGTTCTGCTGCAGCGCCTCCCAATCCCCACTGGCGATGATCTCGCTTTTATCACGGAAATAATCGAGAATGTCGGAGGGATGTTGGCGTGTCTGCTCCACTTCTGGGTCACCGCCCTCATGTTTGGCCGAGATGTTCGCCACATGGTCGGCCAATTCCACCAACTCAGCCCGGCGGTTATAGGGCTGGCGCACAATGCTCTTCCACGTCTCGGTGATGTGATGCTCGAAACGCACCACTTCCTCGAATCCCAACTTCTTGCGGAATTGAGCGGTAAGTTCAATGGTCTCGTTGTTAACCGAGTTGCTCCAATTGAACCCGATCAGTGGCGAGCTGCCATCTTCACGGCTGAACAACTTCGCCCCAATCAAAGTCCACAGCGCGGCGTAGGGATTATCGTTGCCCATGAAGACCGAAATCTTGAACTCGATGTTGATCCCCAAACGGTGCAAGAGATACCCCACCAACACTGTGCCTGGGTTGATGTTCAGCACTTGGCGCACCCCATAATTGGTGTAATAGTAGAGAAACTCATCCACCCACTTTAGGGGGTAGTGATTCGGTTGGCCAACGCCACCAAAGTAACCGGTGATCGTCTCCGGACCTCCAAGATGCACGTTGGAACCATCAGTACCCTTTGTGTCCAAAGTCTCCACATAACTCGCCCCGATGATCTCCATCGCCGCCGCCATCGCCGGCAAATCGCCATCGGCTTCCTGTTCTTTCATCTTGCGCACCTTGATGAAACGCCCCGGCATTAGGCTGCCTTCGGCAATGGCGCGCTTGGCAATTTCAATCAACCAGGGGAAGTACTGAAAAGCGCTAATCTCCAAAGTTACCGCAAATTCGTCGGCGAAGCGCATCCCATCTGCGCGCTCGCCCAGAACCTTGCGCCGATAAGCGGGGATGCTGATGAAGGCTTTCCTATCACGCTGCTCGATCAGCCATTCCAGGTCGCGGCGATACTCCGGGCGAGTTTCATCCACCTTCTTCAAAAGGTTGGGCAAGGTGCGCGCTTGCTCGGCACGGGCGTTGATCTCTTCTGGTGTGCCGTACTTCCTCACCACCTCCAGCAGGCTGGTAATCACCTGCATTTGGGGATCGGTCAACACCTCGTTGATGGCATCCAGGCGGTCGTAGGGGATGCGTAGCAGTTCGCGCAATTGTTCGTCCATGGAACGTATCTCCTCAGCCTCCAAGCAGATCGAGAAGTTCTTCGTACTCCTCGTCTTTGATGGTGAACCAGTTCTCCGGTTGGGGGAACGTGCGTTCGGTTACCTCTCGAACATAGGCCTTTAAGCCGTTTAGGATAACCTCCCCGGCATTGCCGAAGACCTTAGCCATGCGCGGCTTGAAACGCGGATACAAGCCGAACATATCGTGAAAGATCAGTAACTGACCATGGGCATGAGGGCCGGAGCCCAAGCTCATGATAATGCAATTCTCGGCGCGCTCGGTGATCAATTGGCACACCCGGTCGGGCACCATCTCCAAAAGGATCATAAAGGCGCCGGCGTTTTCCAAAGCCTTGGCCGCATCAATGATGCGCTTGGCCTGTACTGCGCCGCGCCCTTGCACTTTGTACCCTCCCAGTAAGCTCACACTTTGGGGGGTTAAACCCAGGTGTCCGATGCAGGGGATGCCGGCTTTGACGATGCCCTCCACGCGATCGCACATCTCCACCCCACCCTCTAATTTCACAGCATCACAGCCGGCCTCCGCCATAAAGCGACCAGCGTTGCGGATGGCGGTTTCCACACTGGGCTGGTAGCTCATGTAAGGCATATCGCCCACCACGAAGACATGAGGGGCGCCGCGGCGCACCGCCTGGCTGTGGCGAATCATGTCGTCCATGGTTACCGGCAGGGTCGTCTCGTAACCTAGCACGGTCATGCCCAAACTATCGCCCACCAGAATCATGTCTATCCCGGCCTCCTCCTGGAGATAGGCGGTGGGATAGTCATAGCAGGTTAACCAGGTGATGGGGATTCCATCCGCCACCTTCTTAAACAACATGGGTATGGTGACTTTTTTCCTCTCTTCGCTCATCTGAGGCCTCCCGTTAGTCTCTACCAGAACCGCGCGTACTATGGTGAACGCTGGCACATCTCTATTTTACGAAGGCTGAAGCGATAAATCAACTGATGAAGGTCACTTAGCACACAGGTGAGAATCACCTTCAACATGCAAGATGATAAAATAACCACTATGAGGAAGACCCTTCAAGGGGTATTCCACAATTCCCTTTTCGTTCACAGTTTCGCTTTTTGCCTCATGGTTGGGGCAGCCATTGCCCTCTACCTAGCTGCCCAGGGCAACGGCGAGCGTTGGCTCATCCCTCTCTTGGCTCTGTTCGCGCTGGCTAACCTGCTGGAGTTGTGGACACCATGAACCTGGCTGACCTTCACCGTACCTTTGAAGAACGCTTCGGAGCTCCTCCATCGTTTATTGTGCGCGCTCCTGGTCGGGTGAATATCCTCGGCGAGCATGTGGACTATAACGAAGGGTTGGTATTGCCGGCCGCGATAGACCGAGCGGTTTACCTGGCTCTTGCGCCTAGCCAAGACTCCTGCGTCTACCTCCACGCCCTCGATCTCGGCGAGCAGGTAACCTTCTCTCTCGAATGCCTCGACGCCAAGCAAGATACCCAAGGGGCACCCCTAGCCAGCTGGGCACGTTACCCCGCCGGTGTTGCTTGGGCACTCCAGAGCGAGGGGCTTTCTACACCAGGTTTGCAGGGGGTGTATACCTCCAACGTGCCCATCGGGGCCGGGCTGAGTTCATCTGCCGCCGTAGAGGTTGCCTTCGCCTTTGGCTGGCAAACGCTTGGCGGTTGGGCGATAGATCCCTTGCATTTGGCCCAACTATGCCAATTGGCCGAAAATCGCTACGTAGGGGTCTCCTGCGGGTTGATGGATCAATTCAGCAGTGCCTGTGGTGTAGAAGATCACGCTTTGCTCTTCGATACCCGCAGCTTGGAGTGGCAAGCCTTGCCCCTGCCGCCCAAAGTCGCTCTGGTCATTGTCGACTCCGGGCAGCGGCGTGACTTAACTTCCTCGGCGTACAACGAGCGCCGCGCGGCCTGCGAACAAGCTGTGCGCGAGTTACAACGCTATTTGCCTCATCTGCGCTCGTTGAGGGACATTTCCATCACGGAATTCGCCGCCTACAGTATGTTTCTAAGCGAAATACCGCGCAAGCGCGCCGAGCACGTGGTCAAAGAGATCGCCCGTGTCGAATCGGCGGTTAACGCCCTGCGTCGCGGGGATAAGCAAGCCTTAGGGGCCCTGATGTACGCCGGCCACAACAGTCTACGCACCCTTTACGAGGTGAGCACCCCCGAACTCGACACCTTGGTCCAACTCACCCGCTCTTTGCCCGGTTGTATTGGGGCGCGCCTCACCGGCGCCGGCTTCGGCGGTTGCACGGTAAACCTGGTGGAAGAAGAACATGTCGAGTCGTTTATTAGCAGCTTAACCGAGGAATATGCTCGTCTCACCGGGCGCCAAGCGACCGCCTATCGCTGCCGCGCCAGCCGCGGGGTCTCTCTCCTATGAGGTGAGATTGGGATCTATCCGAAGCAAAAAGCAGGAGGTGTACCATGCTTATCGTGCATGTCCATGTTCATGTCAAAGAAGAAGCTATCGAGGCGTTTAAAAAAGCCACTTTAGAAAACGCCCGTGCCAGCATTCAGGAGCCGGGTATCGCTCGCTTCGACGTCATCCAAGATCTACAGGATCCCACGCACTTCATTCTCGTCGAGGTCTACCGTGACGAAGAAGCCCCTGCGCGCCATAAAGAGACCGCCCACTATGCCACCTGGCGTGACACCGTCGCCGAGATGATGGACACCCCTCGCCACAGCGAAAAATATATCAACCTCTTCCCACCGGATGAAGGGTGGTGAGCACTCCCCTATCGTTGAGCAAGAGATTGAGGCGAAACTATCCTCATGATGAAATTCGAGTTCGCCACAGCGAGTCGCATTGTATTCGGTTTTGGGGTCAGCGAGGGGGTAGGGCAATTGGCAGCTGAATGGGGACAGCACGCCTTCATAGCCACCGGCTTACCTGCGGAACGTCTCGAACCGCTTCTGGAAAGTCTTAATAAGGCAGCTGTGTCTAGCACCATTCTACGCGTAGAGCGAGAACCAACCTTGGACTTCGTGCAACAAGGCTTGGAACTTGCTCGGCGTCAGGGATGCGATATGGTTATCGGAATTGGCGGAGGCAGCGCTATAGATACTGCCAAGGCCATTGCTGCTCTGCTGGCCAACCCCGGTGACCCCCTGGATTACCTCGAGGTCATCGGCAAGGCACAGCCACTCAAGCGCCCTTCTCTTCCCTGTTTGGCGATTCCCACCACCGCCGGCACCGGTGCCGAAGTGACCCGCAATTCGGTGCTTAGTGTGCCCGAAAAGCGGCTCAAAGTGAGCCTGCGCAGTCCGTTTATGCTGCCGAAGGTGGCCTTGGTAGATCCCCAGTGGTGTCTTAGCCTTCCTCCAACCGTCACCGCATACACCGGCCTAGATGCCCTGACCCAGCTCATCGAGCCTTTTGTATGTAACCAACCTAACCCGATCACCGATGCCCTCGCCCGTGAAGGTTTACGCCACGCTGCCTGGGCGCTGCGCCGTGCCTACTACGATGGCCAAGATCACGAAGCGCGTCAAGCGATGTCTCTCGCCAGCCTTCTAAGCGGGCTGGCCCTGGCAAATGCCCGTCTTGGGGCGGTGCATGGCTTTGCCGCGGTGCTAGGTGGACGGTATGAAGCCCATCACGGCGCCCTTTGTGCTCGCCTTTTACCGATCGTATGTGAAGTGAACCTGCGCGCCTTGGTGCAACGCGCCCCGCAAAACCCCGCCCTGCCGCGTTACCATGAAATAGCACGGCTGTTGACCGGCCATCCCCAAGCCGATGCTTGGTTGGGTATTCAGTGGTTGGAAGAACTGGTGCGTGAACTTCAGGTGCCCTCGCTGGCTACCTATGGCGTGCTTGAAGCCGATATCCCTGAAATTTGCGCCCAAGCTGCCCAGGCCAGCAGCATGAAGGGCAACCCGCTCCCCCTCACCACAGAGGAGATGGAGGAAATCCTCCTGCGGGCTTTGTAAAAAAACTCGCAGCACCGATATTCAGCCGGTGTCCTCAAACAAAGCCCGTTAGCCTGTAAATTCTAGGGCTCCTGGCTATTGACGATTCACAATTAAGCGGCTAAAATCGCCTGCGCTTCCCAAAAGGGGATGCCGCCTGGCGTGCACCCATAACATACCAGGCGCTTCAGTCATTTACCGGCAAACGCCGGTCATTTTCACGCTAAGGAGCGAGGGTAACTCGGTAGGATGAATCCGGGTGAGAGGCGCTCCGAGGAAGGAAGAATGATGGAAGAAATCGTGCTCAAAGCCACACGCCGATCGGTTACCGGCAAACAGGTGCGCGCCTTGCGCCGTCAGGGTTTGCTGCCGGCCGTCATTTACGGCCGTCACCTACAACCCATCAACATCGCTCTAGACGCTCATCAGGCGAACCAGATCTTTCCCCACCTTTCAGCCTCTCATTTGATAGCGGTGGATGTGGAGGGTGAACGCCACATGGCTCTGGTGCGTGAGAAACAACATCACCCGGTCACCGAGCGGTTGCTTCATGTAGACCTCCAAGCCGTTTCAATGACCGAGAAGCTGCGCACCACTGTGCCCCTCGAGTTTGTCGGTGAAGCGCCGGCAGCGAAGAACTACGGTGGCGTAGTTTTACCCTCTAAGGAAGAGGTAGAAGTGGAGTGCCTCCCCAAAGATTTACCTCCTCTGATCGAGGTCAACCTAGAAGGCTTGGCCGAGATTGGCGAAGCCCTCTATGTACGCGATCTCGCCTTACCCCCTGGGGTGACTGTGCTTGACGACCCGGATGAGGTGGTTGTGGTGGTTACGGCGCCCATTTCCGAGGCGGAACTGGAGGCGGCACCGGCAGTAGGGGAAGCGGAACCCGAGGTAATCGAGAAAGGCAAGAAGGAGGAAGAGGAGTTCTAATTCCTCTTTGCAGGATAGGTTATCCCTAACAAATCGCTATCGAAGGGGCTTAAGCCTCTGCCTCATCGGAGAGCAACCGCAACAGCTGCTGAGTGAGGCGCGCGCTGAAGCCCCATAATACTTCCCCCTCATAGGGGTGGTAGGAGATAACCTCAACCAATGAACCATCGGGGAGGGCACGCCATTCCCGTTGGTAGTTCTCCTTTCGGGAGAGCCACTCCAACGGGATGGTGAAAATGCGGCTTACCTCTTGCGTCGCAATGCGCCATGGATATGGCCATGGTACAGCCCCCACAAAGGGGGTAACCAGGTAATTCGTAATCGTGAGCTGGGGAGGCATTTGCCCCAGAATGCGTACCGCTATAGGCGCTAAACCGATCTCTTCTTCCGCCTCTCGTAAGGCAGTTTGTAGGGGAGACTCATCCTCGGAATCTGCCCTCCCTCCCGGAAAGGAAACTTGCCCCCCATGTTCCGGCAGGCCATCCACGCGCCGCGTGAATAAGAGATGCCACCCACCCTCGCGGCGCAACAAAGGCATCAAAACTGCCGCGGGTTTTGGGGTAACCCCTATCGAAAAACCTTCGCCACCTGGTTCACGGTCCTGTCCCCTTATGGGGGCATCCCTCAGGCGGCGTTCGATCTCCTCGGCACTCAAAGCATCCCAAAATGTGGGCCTCAACGCATTTCCTGCCAATCCCATAGGGTTCTAACCATTGCGCCACGCAATACTTTGCTAAGCCAATTCTACTACGTCATCCTTGGAGCCAATTAGGAACGGCCTTGCTTGTAAAAATGACTAGGTCACACTTTCCACGATGAACAGCACAGTTCCTCCACTTCCCTCCATTGATCCCCGACTCTGGCAGGCTTGCCAACAGTCGCTCTCACCGAAAGCCTTGAGAGGAATTCACCTTTTCAACCTCGGGGAGTACTTTGAAGCCCACGAGGTGCTCGAAGAGGCATGGCGGGAGGACAACACCCCAGCGCGCGAACTCTATCGCGCCATTCTGCAGATAGCCGTGGCCTATTACCAAATCGAGCGTGGCAACTTCAGAGGGGCAGCCAAGATGTTCCTACGCGTGCAACGCTGGATTGATCCCTTGCCGTCCATCTGCCGCGGGGTAGACGTTGCCGCCTTGCGGGAAGATGCCCGCCGAGCACAGGAACACCTGCTTGCCCTAGGTCCTGAGCACATCCATGAATTTGAGCGCACCCTCTTCCGGCCCGTTCGCGTAATAGGCCGCTGAAAATCATCCTTAAGAGCACAACACATTTAAGCAGGTTTGCGAAATTCTTCACAATACACCCTCCTATCAAGGCTCTCTTGCAACCAAGTTTATGGTAAAATCACTGCGACATCCCTCGCTATTCGGGGGAGTGTATGACTCAACCTTGACCATTCCAGCACAGTACAGGTTCACCGAGGAGCGTCCATGCTTTATCAAGATTGGTTGTTCATCGGCGTCTTTCTTCTGCTAGCACCCATTTTCCCACTGGCAGCCCTATTAATACCCCGTCTCATTGCCCCCAGGAAACCCAATCCGGTCAAGTTACAGCCTTATGAATGCGGTGTAGAAACCGTGGGCGATGCTTGGGTTCAATTCCGCGTTCAATATTACATCTTCGCCCTCGTTTTCCTCATCTTCGATATCGAAACGGTCTTCCTCTACCCTTGGGCAGTGGCGATGGATCAGTTGCCCTTGTTTGCCGTCCTTGAAGGTGTACTCTTCATACTCATCCTCGTTGCCGGCTTGCTTTGGGCTTGGCGCAAGGGCATCCTCCAATGGAGCTAGAGTTCCTCCTTTCTCTTCTCAAAAGGCTGAAGGTCTTTCCTCAGCTTTTGAGTTTTCTATTCATTCCCCAATCTTTTCATCCCATCCTTCCCTCTTCGGTGCCCATTCCAAATAGGCAAGGGAGCATATCGTATGTTTGATCCCATTAGGACATTTGCTGAATGGTTGACACGCTTGCTCACCGACTTAGGTCTCTCCTCCGGTCTGGTAACATTTATCCTTACCCTGATCGGTGTGGTGGCGATTGCCACTTTCGTTTTGCTGGTGGATATCTTCCTGGTGTGGATGGAACGCAAGGTGGTGGCTCGCTTTCAGGATCGCCTTGGTCCCAACCGCCTTGGCCCTTTCGGCCTGATCCAACCGCTGGCAGATGTGATCAAGCTCCTTATTAAGGAGGACATCACTCCGGCAGGCGCCGATAAGGTGGTCTACAACCTGGCGCCTATCCTGGCTTTGGCGACCGTCCTCATGCTTTGGGCGGTGATCCCCCTTGCCCCTAACATCCTTGGAACGGATTTGAATGTCGGAGTGCTCTACATTGTGGCCATCGGTGCTATCGGCACTTTGGGGGTTATTATGGCCGGCTGGGCTTCTAATAACAAGTACGCCCTGCTTGGGGCGATGCGCACGGTTGCATTGACCATTGCCTATGAAGTGCCGATGGTCGTCTCTTTGTTGGTTCCGGTGATCCTGGCGCGTTCGATGTCCATCCACCAGATTGTCAACGCCCAAACCTTTTGGTATTTACTCGCCGCCCCACTCGCGGCCCTCATTTTCCTCATCTCGGCCATCGCCGAGTTGGGACGGGCACCGTTCGATCTTTCCGAGGCCGAATCGGAGATCGTCGCCGGCTTTCACATCGAGTATAGCGGCATGAAATTCGGCTTATTCTACGCCGGTGAGTTGCTCCATGCCCTCACCATGGGTGCCCTTTTCGCTTCCTTTTTCCTAGGTGGCTGGCGCGGTCCCTACGCCGACCAAGTTCCTCTCTTAGGGGTACTCTATCTCTTCATCAAAGCGATCTTCATTTACTGGGTCATCATGTGGGTGAAATACTCTCTGCCTCGAGTGCGCATTGACCACATGTTGAACTTCAACTGGAAATTCCTCACCCCCTTAGGCTTGGTGGTGGTGATGGCTACCGCCATCGCCGATAAAATCCTCGTTGCCCAGGGTATCCCAGCCGGTGGCCTCACCTATAGCCTGTGGATGCTCCTATTGAATGTTCTCATTGGTTGGATCACCTTGACCATTCTACGGTCGTATGCCCGCTTGGAGCGCCAACGGGTCGCCGAGCCCCGTCCTATCGCCTCACCCAATTATTTGCCCGCTTCTCCCGAATCCTAACTCTCCTTTCGCTGAGGAGAAATCCTATGACACCCTTACAACTCGTCTTCCTCTTGGTTGCAGCAATCACGTTAGGGTCTGCTTTGATGGTGGTGACCGCGCGCAACCTCGTGCACTCCGCCCTTTGGCTGGTGGCGGCCCTGTTCGGGGTAGCTATCGTCTATGTTCTGCTTCAGGCCAGTTTTTTGGCCATAGTCCAAGTGGTGATTTATATCGGCGCCATCGCCATTCTGATGGTGTTTGCCATTATGCTGACGCGCAACATCGCTGCCGAGCGAGGCCCCTGCTTCAGCGAAAATTGGCCGTGGGCGCTCGTCATTACAGTGTTGCTTTTCGTCGCCCTAGCTTGGATGCTCAAGGACTGGCCCGGCATGAACGCCTTACCTCCGACACTCAGCCCCCGCTTCGATGCGCTCAGCGCGCTGGGGTTGGCGCTGGTTTCGCCAGAAGGCTATGTACTGGCCTTTGAATTGGCCTCCGTGTTGCTGCTCGCGGCGCTCATCGGAGCGCTCGTGGTAGCCTGGGGCAAAAAAGAGGAGGCACGATGATCCCACTTGCTTGGTTGCTCTTCTTCGCTGCGGCTCTCTTCTGCATCGGGCTTTATGGGGTGCTTGCCCGCAAGAACGCCATTGCTATCCTCATGGGGATTGAACTCATGCTCAATGCGGTTAACGTAAACTTGGTGGCCTTCTGGCGCTATCGCACCCCTTTGGTGATGACTGGCCAGGTTTTCGCTGTGATCGTCTTCGCGGTAGCCGCCGCCGAGGTAGCCGTGGGCTTAGCCCTGTTCATTTCCGTCTTCCGCCGGCGCCGGACCATCGCCGCCGACGAACTCGACTTGCTCAAATGGTGATCTTATGGCGATCGAGACCCTCATCTGGTTGATCCCTCTTCCCCCCATTTTGGCTTTCTTTCTGATTATCCTCTTCACCCATCGCCACAATGCTTTGAGTCACACCCTCGCGGTGGGTGCTGCACTCCTTTCTTGGTTGGGGAGCATGGTGGTGTTCTTCGCCGCCATTACGACCGAGCACCTGGGTGAACATCCCTTTGCGCCCCCGCCCATCCCCTGGCTGGCTACCGGGGATACGGCATTCACCATCGGGGTATTGATTGACCCCTTAGCCGCTGCCACGCTCTTCTTCGTGGCGTGGACGGTGTTGATGATCTTCATCTATAGCATTGGTTACCACAACTTCGGCCAACCCAAAGGCGATCACGACCGTCCCGGCTTGCCGCCCCACGGCGCCACGGTGCGCGATGCCCACGGTCGCGCCCACCGCGTGCTTTCCATCGAGCCGATGTATGCTCGTTTCTTTGCCTTCATCAGCCTGTTTGCCTTTGGCATGTACACTTTAGTGGTCTCCGATAACCTGCTCACTCTCTTTGTAGGCTGGGAGATCATGGGGTTATGTTCTTACCTGCTCATCGGCTTTTGGTATGGCAAACCATCGGCGCGCGCTGCCATGATTAAAGCCTTCATCACCACCCGTATCGCCGATGTCTTCATGCTCCTAGGAATCGCTTATCTCTACTCGATAACCGGCACGTTAAACTATCGCGAAATTCTTTACAACGAGGAAGTGCTGCGCATGCTGGCGCACACCCCCTCCTATGTTGCCGGTTTCTCCGCTGCAGCCCTCATCGGCACCTTGCTCTTTATCGGCGCCATCGGCAAGTCGGCCCAGTTCCCCCTCCACGTCTGGTTGCCGGATGCGATGGAAGGCCCTACGCCGGTCTCGGCCATGATCCATGCCGCCACGATGGTCTCCGCCGGTGTCTACATGGTGCTGCGGGTGTACCCTCTTATCTCCGCCGGCTATGAGGAAACGCACCACTTCACCCAGCCGATGCTCTTCATGGCCTTTATTGGCGCCTTCACGGCGCTCTTCGCCGCCACTATTGCTGTAGCCCAAAACGACATCAAGCGCGTCTTGGCCTACTCCACCATCTCGCAATTGGGCTACATGATCGCAGCCCTGGGCATCGGGGGGTATGTAGCAGCTGCGTTCCACCTCATCACCCACGCCTTCTTCAAAGCGCTGCTCTTTCTGGGGTCCGGCTCGGTTATCCATGGCATGGAGCACGGAGTATTGCACAGCGGTAACAATCACATAGACCCGCAAAACATGTTCAACATGGGCGGCCTGCGCAAAAAGATGCCCGTTACGTACTGGACCTTCCTTATCGGAGGCTTTGCGCTTTCTGGTTTTCCTTTCATCACCGCCGGCTTCTGGTCAAAGGATGAAATTCTGGCCGATGCTTGGGCACACGCCCCGCTGGTGTTTGTCGTGCTAGCGCTGGCTGCCTTACTGACCGCCTTCTACACCATGCGCCAAATCCAACTCGCTTTCGGGGGCGAGCCACGCACCGTGGAGGCCCAACATGCCGTCGAATCGCGCCCCACGATGACTTTCCCCTTGGTCGTTTTAGCCATCTTCGCCATTGCCGCCGGCTGGGTAGGGATCCCCGAATGGATGAGCGGTGGCCTGCTGCCGAATTGGTTCCACGAGTTCGTCGGGGGCACGTTGCTCAGCCACCCCAAGCCGCTCCCCTTCCAGGCTGTGCCACTCATCACCTCTCTGGTTGTCGCTTTAGGCGGTTTGGGATTAGGCTACCTGGTGTACCGGAACATCCCCGCCGGCGCGCCCGATCCGCTAGAAAAAGCCTTGGGGAAGGTATACCGTATCTTGAAGAACAAGTACTACTTCGACGAAGCCTACGATTACCTCTTCGTCCGCCCGGCCACCTGGCTCGCCGAAGTGTTCACCTCGCGCTGGATGGACCTCAAGGTTATTGATGGGGTGTTGCACTTCTTTGCCTACCTTGCCGGAGTGATTGGCGAGTTCCTGCGCAACGCTATTGATAAACCGATCGTTAACGGCGCCGGAGACTGGGTGGGTGAAACAACCAAGAAGGTTGGAGCATATCTCAGACCAATCCAAACCGGACGGGTGCAGCAATACATGATCTTGGCCCTCTTCAGTATCGCCATCTTCTCGGCCATGTTCTATTACCTCATTCTTATGGCGCGCTGAGGTAGAAGATGAACTCTACCCGTAGGAGCAGATAATGGCATTCCTTGTAGATAATCTCCTTACCCTCATCTTATTCACCCCCGTTTTGGCGGCGGTGATCTTGCTGCTGCTCCCCCGCCAACAGGAGAATCTCATCCGCTGGGCAGCCTTTGTGCTCAGCCTCATCCCCTTTGCACTTTCCCTGGTTTTGTGGTTCAACTTTGACCCCAACACCCCTGGTTTTCAGTTTCAACAAAAAGCCATCTGGTACAGCGCCATTAACGCCTCCTACCACGTGGGAGTGGATGGTATTTCCCTCACCATGGTATTGCTTACCACCCTGCTCACCCCGCTGGCGATCCTCGCTTCTTTCTCCATTGCCGATCGGGTTCAGAGTTACATGGTGCTGTTTATGCTCCTCGAGACGGGCATGTTGGGTGTCTTTGTGGTCCTCGACTTGCTGCTCTTCTTCGTCTTTTGGGAGTTTGGCTTAGTGCCGATGTATTTCCTCATCAATCAATGGGGCAGTGAGAAAGGGGAGCGCCAAATTTGGGGCGGTCACAAGGTGCCGGCCAGGGTTTACGCCTCAATCAAGTTCATGATCTACACTATGGCCGGCTCGCTCGGTTTGCTCTTGGCCATCCAGATGATTGGCGCGGTGTCGGGGACATTCGATATCCTCGAGCTGTTCCAACGCTGGCCTACATTGGATAAACCGCTCTTCGGTCTTTCGATAAGCGCCGTCAAAGCGATCGCCTTTTGGGCCTTCACCATCGCTTTCGCCATCAAGGTGCCCATCTGGCCCTTCCACACCTGGCTTCCCGACGCCCACACCGAAGCCCCCACCGCAGGCTCGATGATTCTGGCCGGGGTTCTACTTAAACTGGGTGCCTACGGGTTTCTGCGCTTAGTTTTGCCCCTTTACCCCCTAGAGGCGCGCTACTACGCCACGGCTTTGGGCTTCCTCGCCGTGATGGCGATCATCTTCGGTGCCCTTGCCTCCTTTGGTCAAGATGACTTCAAGCGCTTGGTAGCCTATTCCTCGGTGAACCACATGGGTTTCGTCGTCCTAGGCATCGCCGCGGCTGCCTTCGTGTACGGCTCGAACGACCCAGTGATGAAGCAGAATGCCAACATCGCCTTAAACGGCGCCGTGTTACAAATGTTCAACCACGGGCTTTCGGCAGCGGGGATGTTCTTCCTGGTCGGGGTCATCTACGAGCGCACCCACACTCGAAACTTAAAGGACTTTGGTGGGCTATTCCCACTCATCCCGGTTTACGGCGGGATCCTCATCTTCACGGCCATGGCCTCCCTGGGTTTACCAGGGTTGAACGGATTTGTCTCGGAATTCCTGGTTGTGCGAGGATCGTGGCCGATTTTCACTCTCTATACCGCTCTGGCGATGATCGGCCTGTTCTTTACCGGGGCATACATACTCAAAGCCATCAAACTGGTCCTTCATGGGCCACTGAACGAACACTGGGCTGGCCACATTCACGAGATCAGCCCGCGTGAATTGTTCGTCATCACCCCCCTGATGGTGCTGATGCTGTGGATTGGCGTTTGGCCAGCCTGGATTTTGAACATCATCAACAAAGCGGTAGGTATGGCTTTCAACCTCTTTTAGAGAGGAACGCTCACTTGCCTATGATGCACTCTTTCTCCCTTTTCTACCTGCGGCGAAATCTTGTGATGAGGTGAACAATGCCATTCCCTCTTTTGAGTTTCATCGTCTTCACCCCCCTCGTTGCGGCCATGATCATCCTGCTCATCCCTGCGGAGCGCAAAACCGAGGTGCGTGTCGCGGCTCTGGCAGCCGGCGCCTTCGCCCTGGCGCTCTCGGTGTATGCCTACTTTGCTTATGATATTGCTGCCGGTGGCTATCAATTCGTTGAGCGCTATCCTTGGTTGCCGGCGCTGGGGATCTCCTACCAAGTGGGCATTGACGGGATGAACGCCCCTCTTGTGCTCCTCACTGGCATTGTGATGTTCACAGGAGTGCTCATATCTTGGGGCATAGACGACCGACCACGTGAGTTTTTCGCTTTCCTCTTCATTTTAGCGACGGGCGTCTTTGGGGTGTTCGTATCGCTCGACTTATTCATGCTCTTCTTCTTCTATGAAATCGCCGTCTTCCCCATGTACTTACTGATCTCCATTTGGGGATGGCAGGTAACCCGCGAGTACGCGGCCATGAAGCTCACCCTTTACCTGTTTGTGGGATCCGTCATCGCCTTGGTCGGCGCTCTCGCCATGTACTTCACCGCCGGCCTGGGCACCTTCGATATGCTCGCCCTAGAACAAGCCAACTTCTCAGTCACCTTCCAGCGCATTGTCTTCCCCTTTGTCTTCTTTGGTTTCGCCGTTTTGGGAGGCATCTTTCCTTTCCATAACTGGAGCCCCGACGGTCACGTTGCTGCTCCTACGGCAGTCTCGATGTTTCACGCCGGTGTGCTGATGAAACTCGGCGCCTTCGCTGCCCTACGGGTGGGGATTATGCTCATGCCTGAAGGGGCGCGCTTTCATATGCCTTGGATCATCGTGCTCACCCTTATCAATGTGGTCTACGGTGCCTTCATCGCCAGCGTACAAAGCGATTTCAAATACGTTATTGGCTTCTCTTCCGTGTCACACATGGGTCTGGTGGCCATGGGTTTCGCCACCCTCAACCGCGAAGGGATGCTCGGCGCCGGAATCCAAATGTTCTCCCACGGTGTGATGACGGCTCTCTTCTTTGCTGTGGTAGGGATGGTCTACGACCAAGCACATACTCGCGAAATTCCTCGTTTGGGCGGCTTTCGCAAATTCATGCCGTTAGTCGCCGTTTCGTTCATTATCGGCGGTTTGGTCTCGATGGGCATGCCTGGCTTTTCCGGCTTCATCGCCGAATTCCCGATCTTCATGGGGCTTTGGAACGCCAAACCGGCTTGGCTGTGGGCAAACTACACTTGGGTTGCCCTGATTGGGGTCATCTCGATCGTCATAACCGCTTCGTATATTATTCGCATCGTAGGCAAGGTCTTCTTCGGGCAGCCGCCTGCCGAATTCGAAGGGCACGTCCACGATGTCAACGTCTTGGATAAAATTGCCCTCGTGCTCCTTTCGGCGATCATGATCGCCATTGGCGTCTACCCCTCGCTGATCGTGCCCCTCGTCCAATCCGGCGTGGACAACGTGCTGCGCTTGCTGGGAGGTGCCTAAATGACCCTGACCCCCGACCTCTTTCTATATATCCTGCCCCAGATTCTGCTGCTGGTTTTGGGATTCGTGCTCCTCATTCTAGACTTCATCCTACCCAGCGCCTACCAACGCAACCTCGGTTGGGTCAGCGCCGGAGGCATGGCGCTCATTATGCTCATCCTCGCCCCCTTTGCGCCTCAAACGCAGTTCCAACTCGCATGGGGCACCCAGGTGCGTTATGACTGGCTGAGTTACACCTTCTGGATGATCTTTCTCTTCGGCGCCGCGGTGACCTCCCTCCTCGCCATGGACTACCCCGAGCTCGGCGGGCGCGGATCGTTTTACCTGCTCCTGATCGCCTCCACCATTGGAATGATGTTCTTGGCCTCCGCAGGCGATCTGATCATGCTCTACTTAGCCATCGAGACAGTTTCTATCCCGCTCTATATCCTGGCCGGCTTTTTCGTCCACCACGACGACTCGAGCGAGGCCGGCTTCAAGTACCTCCTCTTTGGGGCGATGACCTCGGCAGTAATGCTCTACGGTTTCTCCCTACTCTACGGCTTTTCGGGCACCACCGACCTACATCAAATTGTCATGGGCATCGTAGAAGGGGAGTTAAGCCTACCGCTGGTTTTAGGCGTTCTCCTGCTCATATTGGTGGGTTTGAGCTTCAAAGTATCGTTGGTCCCCTTCCATTTCTGGGCACCGGATGTCTACCAAGGTGCCCCGACTCCGGTGGCTGCCTTCCTCTCTACCGCCTCCAAAGCCGCCGGGTTTGCCGTGCTCATCCGTTTGCTTTTCCTTGTGTTCCCCATCTTGGGTCAGGAATGGATCGTGATCCTCGGGGCGCTTTCCGCAGCGACGATGACCCTAGGCAATCTCGTCGCCCTCACCCAACGTAACATCAAACGCCTTTTAGCCTACTCCTCGATTGCCCACGCCGGCTACATCCTCATTGGTGTGGTGGCTGGCTTCTCCAATCTGGGACTGCCCAGCGTCATCTATTACTTAGGGGCTTATTTACTCACCAACTTAGCCGCTTTTGGTATCGTTTCCGCCTATGGCCATCTGAGTGGCTCGGATGAGATGCCGGCTTACTACGGGCTGAGCCGCCGCTCGCCTTTCCTCGCTCTCGCCATGTTGGTGGCCTTCCTCTCCCTGGCAGGAATGCCCCCCTTTGCCGGCTTCATCGCCAAGGTGTTCGTTTTCGCCGCCGCGGTTGGCGCTGGGCAAATTTGGCTGGCGGTAGTGGGCGTGCTCAATTCCATCGTTGGCCTCTACTACTATTTGACGGTGATGAAATACGTCTACCTCTACCGCTCCGAAAATGATGAAAACCCACTCGCGCTGAGTGGCTCATTCCGTCTGGCTATTATCCTCCTGGTAGCCGGAATTCTCATCGTGGGTGTGATCTTTTCCCCATGGTTCTCCTGGGCAGAAGCTGCCGCGCGCGCTACAGCCTACCTCGGAGGCTTTTGAGCAAAACCCGGCGATGACTGAGGTCATCCGCCCACCGGACGACGTCTACTGGTACTTTCGGCGACTTCCCCGCCACCAACAAGTGGGGG
>VSSL01000182.1_pt1 | contig 17385 bp, 14 predicted proteins | sample 4557531 | NCBI WGS metagenome assembly VSSL01 (sample SAMN10986726, study PRJNA523729) | hot springs metagenome | isolation source: hot springs | place: India:Timba, Gujarat | collected 2018-05-31 | reverse complement strand
GCCCCCCTGTAGTCCCCCCGCAGGCAGGGGTGATGTTAGCCCCCCTGTGGTTCCCCCCGCAGGCAGGGGGACAATCGCACCTCCCCGCGTGCGGGGAGGCAGGGTGAGGCTGATTCGGCTCACCGGGAGGTTCGCCCTCCTGCTTTGCCGCACGTGGAGGGTCACGCTCTGTCGTGACCCGGTGGAGGTGAACGCGACGGAGCGCATCCCTTCGGTTGGCGCAGGCTAAAGCCTTCGGCTACATCAACAATGAAGAGTGACAGACTACTTCGTTACGGTTTCATCCATTTTCGCCGCGTGGAGCCAGCAGGGTCAGCACCACCGCCAGTATCAGGAAGCTGACCTCCACCACCCCGCCCGAACCCCAGCGCACAAACCAGTTGCGCTCGTCGGGTTTCAGGAGAACCTCCGGCAAGTATTTCGCCCACGTCAACCCGGTTTGCACCCAGATCGTCCACAGCCACCAGGTGCGCACAGGCGCATCGCGCCGATACCAGAGCGCGGACAGATAGGCAGCAACGAACATCAGAACCACCAGCCCGGCGAATCCCCAGCCGAAGGCGAGCAGGCTACGCTCCTCCGCCAGATAGAGCACCGTATTGCTCCCGGAGACCAGCGTGACCGCCACCCCCGTGCCGAACGGCGCCCAGCCTTTGCCAGCCAGACTTCCCAGCAGCCCAATCAGCATCCATATTGCAGGCAGGTTCGCCCATCCTTCCGCCCAGCTGACGCCCAGCTCTACTGCCAGCACAGGTATCAGCCACAGCAGGATAGTGACGTCATCCCACGGGCGGCGCCAGGGGATGGGTTCAGGCGGTAGGGTAGCAATCAGTCGGGTGACCTTCCAGCCGATGCCCAGTCCTGCGCCCGCGATGAAGCCGAAGGTCATCTCCATCACCTTCCACCAGTCCATCCATCGCTGAACCGTCTCGCCGAAGGGCTTCTGGTGGGTTCCCCACGCCTGCAGCACCTCGCCGAAGCTGAAGCCGATGGCTCCCGCTGCGATGCCCCATAGCGCCATCGCCACCGCCTGCCGGTGCTTTTTGAACGCGCCGGTGTATACCATCAAGCCGACAAGCGCGAACCACAGTCCGCCCCACCACTCCACGCGCGGTTTGGGGTCGTTTCGCGCCGAGAAGTAGATAAGTGGCAACTGTTCTGGCGGGTTGTGCGGACGGTTCAGCAACTGCACGCCGATAGCCCACAGCGCCAGCATACCCAGTAGCATCAGCAGAAGTTCTTTGGGGCGGTAACGGTCGCTGGCGGCGATTGCCAGAAAGATGCCGGTGATGCCAATCCACACGCCGCCCTTAATCGCCAGCCCCAGCAATCCCCACCCGTAGGTGGGCGAGGGGTATTGATTTTGCACCAGCCCGATGGTCTGCCCGTAGGTCATCATCCCGCCCAATGAGCAGGCGAAGGTGGCTACCGCCGCCAGACGGATGGCGTCCCTGCCCTTCCACCCTGCCAGCATCGCCAGTGCCAGCCCTACCATCGCGCCGGGCACCATCGCGCCCGTCTCGCCCCCGAATTGCCCGCGAATACCCCACCCCAGACACATCGCCAGAGCGGGGAGGAGGATAAAACGCACGTTCACCCTCTACACCTGCCTTTCCGATAGCCTCACGCCAGAATGGAAACAGAACGGACGTTTCTCGTTCACGCCGTCGCCATGCGTTGCCGGTCCTGCACCCGTTTTCGCCGGAGAAGGCGGGTTCCCTGCTACCGGCGCAATCCCTCTTTTGCGCATTGGTAAACCGTGCTAAGATAAGCGGGGAGGTGAGTTTCGGATGGATGAAACCAGACCGGACGGCGCAGGCTGGCATACGGTGAGGGGGAACCCTCAGCATACGGGCTACACTCCGCTTCCTGTGCAGGCTCCGTTTCGGCTAGCTTGGGCGAGGTACATCGAGGGCGACCGCCTGAGCACGGCGATGGAGCCCATCGTCGCGGAAGGGAAGGTCTTCTTCGCCACGCACGGAGGAAAACTGTTTGCCCTGCAAGCGCAGACCGGAGAGCCGCTCTGGTATTATCGTGCAATGAGCGCGTTTCTGCATTCGCCCGCTTATGGCGGGGGACTGGTCGTGGTAGCGGATACGTTCGGCTTCGTGTACGGGCTGGATGCACCTACGGGTAAAATGCGCTGGGCGGTGCCTTCCAGCGCGGGCGGATGCTCTGCGGCGCCCGTGGTCTATGACGACCATGTGTTTATCAGCACGCGCAAGGGCGAAATACTCGCACTTGCCCTGCTATCGGGAAAGGAACAGTGGAGGGAACGCCTCGGCGTTCCCGTGAGGCAGACGGCGGCGGTGGCAAAAGGAAGACTGTACGTCACCGGGGAGGACCTCCGCGTACGCTGCTTCGATGCCTCGCGGGGCAAGTTGCTGTGGACTTCCGAGCCACTGAGCGGTCAGACCGCACGCGACTACTATCCTGTCGTCGTTGAGAGCCGAGGCAAGATGTATGTGGTGGTGCGCACCAACCCCCTGCGCAAGATGGCAGACCAGATCGTTCGGGATGCGCAGTTACTTTGTCGGCTTGCTGGGATCGAAGCGGATTGGCAATCTATCGACAGGTGGCTGCACAGCGATAAGGCGGTTGGCTCTGTGGAAACCTGGCGGAAAGAGTGCGAGGCTATTCGGGAGTATCTAAGGGAAGACCCCGCGTCCCGGACGTTCTACGTGCTGGACGGCGAGACGGGGAGTCTCCTTCCGCCGATGCCTGTGCTATTCGTGGGCGGATGTCAGGGAGTGGGCGTGCCTCCGGTGGCTCTGCCTGACGGTCGCCTGCTGGTGCTATACCGCAGCGCGTACGGCAACTGGACGCTGGGCGTGGCTCCGCTGGTCTCTATCGGTCTCCTGAATCTGGAGGATGGGCAGATAACCCCTCTGAGACACAGGGAGGGAAATCAACCGCCGTGGAACACCTTCTGGGGCACTGCCGACGAAAGCCATCATCTGGTTGTGGCGGGGGAGACGCTACTGCTGGTGCATCAGGGAACGATTGGCGGTTTCCGTATGAACGACGGGGCGCTGTTCACCGTCTGGGGCGAGCGGGATACCTGGGGCGGCTTCCGCAGTCTGCCCTGGGCGCGCAACGAGTGGCATGGTCCCGCACGAAGCGCAGTCGCTGTCGTCGGCAATCGCCTTTTCTGGCAGACGGGAAGCCGCATCCTGTGCATCGAGGCCGGGTTGGATGGGCAAGCGGGTGCCGACAGACCGGTGCACGTGAAGCAGGTGCGTCGTAGCGGCTCTATCAGCCCTCCTGTTCTTTCGAAAGGGATGCTGCAACACGCTCTAGAGCGTTCGGTAACCGAACTGCTTTCCCGTCGCTGGATGCCTTACCTGGTGGAGCCCGGGCTGGCGGGCAGGGAGTTCGCTTTCACGCATAGCGGCGAGATTTTCGATGCGCTCGCGTGGGCGTACCCCCATCTTCGACCAACCACGCGCCAGAACGTGAAGCAATACCTCGTAGGTGAATGGCAGAAACACCCACCGTCTACTGTCCAGACCTTCTACCCACACCGGCAGGGTGAACCGCGCGAGTGGGTGCGCCTACCCGCGGACATGCGCGAACCCGCTGCGGGAGTGCCATCGCCCCACCCGTTTGGCAATCTGTACGCGACCTGGCTATGGGCGACGCGCTGTGGGGAAATCGACAGGGTGAAGGCGGCATGGCAACAGATAGTGCAATGCGTCGGGCAGTTCGAGGGCACAGGGTGGCGTTTGGACGGCAAGCGCGGCGACCTGTACGCCAACCGGTACGCGGCGTCGTATTATGCTCTCTCACGGCTGGCGGCTCAGATGGGCGAGCGCGCTTTGGCACAGCGTGCGACTGAGCAGTATGAGCGCACTCTCGACGCCCTCGCAGAATGGTGGAAACTGGCGGCTGAAGAAGCTGACCTGCCCACCTTTTACAGGGACATCGCGCGATGGGACCAGTTCATCGGTCAGGGCAACAGGCTGTTCCTGGGCGTCTTTCCGCATCGGGCGCAACTTGCGCTGTTCGCAGACATCACTCCGGAGGTAGCGGCAGCGATAAAGAGACAAGCAGGAGAGGCAGTCGGGCGTGTGTGGGAGACCTTCCAGACCCTCTGCCCCACGTGGCATCTGACTAGCGAGGAGCGCCAGGTGCATTATGGAGAGAACTTTGTGGACCTGCCGGGCTTTTCCGTAGATGCTTTCCGCGCCTTCAAGTGGCTGGCAGATGCTCGTGACAACGACCTGCGCCTGCGTGTAGACCTGCCCCTGTGTCGTGCGGACGTGGGATACATCCTGAAGCTCGCGCTGAGCCTGGAGCCATAGAGGTCGCCTGCACCTCTATGCGCAAGCCTCTCCCGGGTGGGAGAGGCTTGCGTGTGCCGGTAGGGGGTGGTGGTCGCGAGTTAAGACCTTCGCCGGCGCAGGGCAAGGCTGACTACGCCCAGAGCCAGCACCGTGAGGGTTGCCGGCTCGGGAACGGGCTGCAACACGAGCGTGATATCGTCAAAATAGGCGTCGTTGTCGCTGCCGCCCAGTTTGTATCCCACCGCCTCCACGACTACTGAGCGTGCTCCCACAGGAACCAGAGAGGTGACCGTGGGCAACTGCCCGAGGTTCAGGTCGTAGTTGGCGACGCCATTACCATCGGGGTCGTTGAAGCTGCGCACCAGATTCAGTAGTTCGTCGCCGCCGACCGTTGCCATTTCACCGAGCAGCATGCCACCCGCGCTGTAGAAGCGGGCGAAGAACTGTGGCGCGTCACCCTGAAACTGCCATGTACCCGCGCGTGCGGTCAGGGACGCCTCTACCAGACCAGCGTCAACGTGTTGTGCAAACACGCTGAGGTCGATCACCTGCGACATGCGCACCTGCACGTTGTCGCCGCTCTGCCACTGGCGTCCTGCCACGAAGAAGTTGCTGGTGATGCCTGGACCGTACACGTTGTCTGTCACCCAGTAGCTGTTTCTTTTCGTCACAGCGATGGGATGCCCCTGATGGACCGTCCATCCGCTGGGAGCCACCCAGTCCGCCGCATCGCCCCTCTTGTTATCGGGGATGGCGTTCGCCTCCGCGTCGCCGTTCACCACGAGGTTCACCCCGTAGGGCTGAGCGTTTGCTCCCAAGCCAACCAGAAAGGCGATACCTGCCGCCAGCACGAGCGCCTTGCATGTGGATGCCGAAAACACCTTACACGTCCTCCTTTCTTGGAATAGAAACAGAGGCAACTCCTCTGCCCGTTTCACCCCTATTGTAGCGGAGACGTGTTAACCGGGGGTTAAGTTTGTGTTATGAATATATTCTGTGGCAAACATCTGGTCGGACGGGATTGCTTCCGCACTTCATGCTTCGCAATGACACCGAATGCCGTTCACGTGTCATTGCGAGGGAGCGTAGCGACCGAAGCAATCTCCGGTGGCGTCATACTGTAACCTTCGAAGCTGAACCCAGTTTGCTTGCTAGGATTGAAGCGAATCTGGCGCAACACGGATACAAAGTTGCAGAATGAAGTATGAGCAACAGGACCACCAGCTATTCACCCCATGATGGAGTAGACTCTCACAGAGGGGGCTTCGTTTCTTCACACCTCCCACACCCTTGGCTCCATGCTTTCCGTGTCCAGCGTGACCACCGTGCATCTGCCCGTGAGCCAGCCGCCGACCTCGCCCGGGTTGACCACCAGCACCTGCCCCTCGCGGCGGATGTCCAGTTTGTGGGTATGCCCGTACACCAGCACGTCCAGCGCGTTGCCTGCGGCGATAGGCGCGACCAGCTCGTCCTGATGCACCACGCCGATGCGCTTGCCGTCCGCTTCCACGATGGCGATTCGCGGATGCACTTCGCCAATCGGTTCAAACGCTCTGGAGAGACCAATGCGCTCGCCGTCGTTGTTGCCGAACACCGCCACCACCCGGCAGGGCGCGCCGTGCATCGCCCGCACCGCGAAGGGCGCAACGAAATCGCCCGCATGGAGGATAAGCCCTACCCCCTCGCGTGCGAACAGCTCCGTCGCCGCGCGGATTTTGGGCAGGTTGTCGTGGCTGTCCGCCATGATGCCTATCTTCATAAGCGTATCTCCTTTCCGATTTCGGGAATCACCACATTACTTATACCCGAAAACCGTTCAATAAAGACTGCGGGTTCGGTGGTGTGTACGGGGATGAGCGTCTTCGGGCGGATGGTCTGTATCACCCACGCCAGTTCCTTGGCGGAGGCGTGCCCGGAGACGTGCAGGGGAACGCTCTCGTCGTCCGCATCACCCTGCGGGGGATAGCGCGTGAAGCCGAATCGCTCTAGCCACCGGTTCAGACGCTGGTCGTCGATGCGCTGTTCTTCGGTCATCGGTTCGCTGAAGGAGTGTATCCACAAGCCGTCGGTCACCTTCAGGTACGGCAGCTCGTTGAGGTCGAAGTAGCCGAAGCAGAGCAGGTATTCGTCGGGATGGCGGGCGATTTGCTGCGCGGTGATGCACAGGTTGCCATACCGTTCGTGCAGAGCCTTCTCCCACGATTCGGAGGGCGGTTTGCCCACGCCCTGATACAGGCGCAAGTAGCCATCCTCCAGCGGCAGGTTATCCTGACCGCTCTCGCGCCACGCATGGAGCAGATACAGGTCTTTGGGATTCACCACTACTCGCCTGCCGCACTCGCGGGCCGCTTGCCAGAAGCGTTTCATCCGCTCCAGATGGGTCATCGAAAAGTTCGCGCTCACCAGCTTGCCTTTGTTCTGCTGGAGCAGTTCGGCGAAGCGAGCCTGCACATCGTCTTCGGTGTAGCCAGAACCCGGGCGTGTGATGCGCGTGCCTTCGATAAGCAGCGCAACGGGCTGTAGCTGTGCGGCTTCGTTGACAAACCGCTCGGTGAGGTGTCGGCGTTCGCCGCGAAAGCGCAGGTCGCCCGTGTACACCACCCATCCCGCGCTCGTTTCCACCGCCCACGCGCCTGCGCCGGGGATGGAGTGGTCTATCGGGAAGAAGCGCACCCGGTGACCCTTTACCTGTCCGCCGAAGGTTTCCAGCGGGCGCAAGTGGCATTTCTCGTGATGTCCTCCCGGCAGTTCGCACCAGAAGGCTTGCATCGGCTCGGCGTCGCCGTCGGCGGTTAGCACGGGGCGGTAGGTCGCCAGCTGGGTGTCCTTGCGGTTCCACGCCAGCTTCCTGAACTCGCCCTCTTTCAGTTCAAACTGGCGCACGTAAATCGTGCCATCGTCCAAACTGTTGCAGTCCTGCAGGGCGCGCAGCAACAACGCGCTCTCGGCGGAGCATATCAGCGGGATGTCGGGCAGGAGGTACTGCAGGTCGCCCGAATGGTCGGAGTGTGCATGAGAGAGCAACACACCGTCCACCCGGTCCAGCTGGACGCGCCAATCGTCAAAGAGGTAGTCTTGCAGAAAGCGGTCATGGTAAATGCCCTGCACGGGGGGCAGTAAGCCCATCACGAACAGCTCGTACAGCCCCCGCCCCTTCTGGGGTTTCAGGTACTCTTCGTAGTAGTCCATCAGACGGCTGAGGTTCTGCCCGAAGTCCAGCCACAGGCTGAGGTCGTCATCCTGTAGCAGGATTTTGTTGCCGCCCACGCATCCTGCGCCATCCCATACGGTCACACGGGTCATCGCTGCACCACCAGAAGACAGACAGTGCAACCGTCATTCGCGGTGGAAGGGGAGGATTCCTGTGCATCCTGCGCAGGGGTAGTGCCAGGAGGTCACGAAACAGGAACTCACACGCGCTCGCACGAACTTCTTTCCCAAACACCGAGGAGCGGCAACATGCGCGAACCGTCCACACGCCAAATGCGTTTCAACGCCCGTACGCCGGCGGAAGCCCGTCGCTGGCAGGCGCAGGCTCGCCAGAAGCTGTTTGAATTGATGATGGGAGGAGCACCGCCGTCGCGCGTGCCTCTCAACCCGCATTCCCTTCGCCGCATCGAGGTTCCGGCAGGCGGCTACGTGCTGGAGGAGATAACGCTCCAAACCCTGCCCGACCGCCGCGTTCACGCCTGGCTCGCCCTTCCGCAGAAGCTTTCAGGCAGGTCGCCTGCGGTGCTCGCTTTGCACGGGCACGGCGGTACGGGCGAACAGGTAGTCAAGGGCGAAGGGCTGTACTGGTACGGGCGCGTGCTGGCGGAAATGGGATACGTGGTGCTGGCTCCCGATATCGGCTCCCATGACCTGCAGCACAGGGAGTGGTCGCTCATGGGCGAGCGAGTATGGGACTGCCTCCGGTGTATCGACTATCTGGTGAGCCTGCCGCAGGTAGACGCGCAGCGAATCGGCGTGGCGGGGCTGTCGCTGGGTGGGGAGACCACCATGTACGTCGCCGCGCTGGACGAGCGGGTGAAAATCGCCTGTAGCAGTGGCTGGCTGACCACTGTGGAGAACATGAAAAACGGGCACTGCCCCTGCTGGAACTTCCCGGGTCTGGAGGAGCACTTTGACTTTGCCGACATCTTCGCCTGTGTAGCGCCGCGCGTGCTGATATGCGAATTGGGAGAACAGGAGCATGCACCCGGCGGTTTTCCCATCTCTATCGCCCGTCAGCCTGCGGAGGAGATCGCCCGGGCGTATCGCCTCTTTCGCGCCGGGGAGAACTTCCATCTGGATACACACCCGGGTGGACACGTGTTTCGGGGAAACCGCTGGTGGATGCTGTTGCCGCAGGTGCTGGGGGCAGCCTTTCCCTGGCGTGCGGAACGAGACGCCACACGGGAGGCTCTGCGGCGAGGCGAAGTCGCCAGACGTGCCTTCCTGCGCGCCCTGAGAGTGCTGGACGGCTGGTGGGCGATACGCGATAAGCGCACCGACCTGCTTCCTCGCCGTACCGACCAGCGCGTGTGGGCGCCCAATGACAACGCCGCCGACCTCTTGCCCTTCCTGTACCTCACCGCGCACTTCCTCGCGCCCGAACGCCTGCCCGACCTGAAGCGCGTTTTCGACAACGAGCGTCGGCTGACCAACCGCCTTGGCGTGCTACCCGACTGGTATGACCTGGACAAGGGAGCCTTTGTGCACGAACAGATAGACATTGCCCGGCTGATATTCGGGGCAGCGGAGTACTGCAAGGATGGCTTGCTACCCATGACCGAGGTAATGGGCAGGGACTGGTGGACGGCGCGCATGACCGAACTGGTGGACACCATCTTCGAACACGCCCCTGTACGTTCCGAATGGGGCAACCTGCCCGCCGACGACACCGAAGTGAACGGCGAGCTCTTGCAGGTGCTCAGCCGGCTGTTCTTTATGACGCGCGACGAGCGTTATCTGCGCTGGGCGGAGCGCATTGGAGACGCCTATTGCTTCGAGGTGATACCGCGCAACGGAGGTCTGCCCGCCCATCGATGGGATTTTGCGAACGGGAAACCCATCAACGACGTATTGAGCCTCAATGACCACGGCAATGAGATTATCGGCGGCTTGTCAGAGCTGTACGTGATGGTGCGCGAGGCGGACCCCGCGAAGGCACGTCGCTACGAACGCCCCCTGCGCCAGATGTTCAACCGCCTGTTAGAGAAAGCGCGTAATGCAGATGGTCTGTGGTACGGCTTGCTCACCGCTTCCACCGCCGACGTGCGCAACCCTGCTGTGCCCGACACGTGGGGCTACGCGCTGAGCGGCGTGTACACCTTCGGCTTGGCGACAGGGGAGGAGCGGTTTAATGACGCGGCAAGGTTCGCGCTGGAGCGTATCTATCAGCCCCAGTATCTGCTGTGGGAAGGGGCAGACTCCTTCGCCGACTCTATTGAGGGCGCATTGCTTCTGTTGAACCGTCTGCCTGTCGCAAGCGGCTTCCGCTGGATGGAAACGGTGCTACCCCATCTGCTGGGCAAACAACGCGAGGACGGCATCGTAGAAGGCTGGTACGGCGACGGCAACACTGCGCGTACCCTGTTGATGGCAGCTCTTTACGAGACGCAGGGCGTTGTGCCTCGCCCATGGCGGTCAGACCTGCGCGTGGGAGCTGTACAAGGCGCGGACAGGTTAACCGTTGCGCTCACCGCCGAGCGGGACTGGCAGGGAAGTTTGCTTTTTGACCGTCCACGCCATCGCGAGCACCTGCGCCTGCCTGTCAATTACCCCCGCCTCAATGAGTTCCCCGAGTGGTTCGCGGTGGAAACGGGTAAAAGCTATCGCCTGCAGGTAGGGCGCACAGCGCGTCGGTTACACAGTGAGGAGTTGCGGCGCGGGTTGTCTGTTCGCGTACGCTCAGGGCAGACGCTGGTGGTAAGGTTAGAAGGCGAGTAACTCGCTGTACGAACAGTTCTGTCACAGCGGGCACGGCAGGGCTATCTCTCCAGAAACATCACCAGACACTTACACGCGCCGCCGCTTTTGATGAACTCGCTCATCGGTATCGGAATCACCTCGTAGCCTTTGCGCTCCAGCAAGCCTTTCACCAATGGACAACCTTCGGGCATCAACACGGTGTGACCGATAACCACGCTGTTGCAGGCGAAGCGTAACGCTTCCTCTTCTATCACATACAGTGTGTCGTAGTGCTCCTCAATGACGCGGCGGGCGTATGCATCGAACGCGCCCGGATAGTACACCACCGTACGCCCGTCCAGCACAAACAACGCGGTGTCCAGATGGTACCAGCGGTCGTCCACCAGCTCTAACGAGAGCACCTCGCGTCCCAAATAGTCTGCCGCAATGCGATGGGCGCATATCTCTGTGCGCTTGCGGTAGCCTGCGAGGTATCGCTCGCCCGCCCACAGGATATCGCCTTCTCCTTCAAAGGGGCAGTCTTCGGGCATGGTGTAAACGGTGTATCCATGCTCCTCAAACCAGCGGCGGAAGTGTGGCTCTTCTGGCTGACGCTCCGGGTGGCGGAAACGGCTCAGCAACACTGCCTTCTCGCCGACCATTAATCCCGCGTTGGCGGTAAAGACCATATCGGGGCACTCGGGAGCGGGAGAGACCAGCTCTACCTGCGCGAGCCGCTGCATCTGCTCATACAGCATCCGCCACTGCCGGGCGGCGAGAGGCAGGTCGGGTTTGTTCTCCAGGTGCATCCAGGCGTTAATCTCGTAACGCAGGTCGTAGTGGTCGGGCGGGCACATCAGCACGCGCGTCATGGGCTACTCCTCTCCGCACAACTGTGTTGCGAGCTCCTTCAGGAAGAAGGCGCAGTCGGTGACGATGCCGAACGCCTGATGCGAGCCGCGGTCGGTGAGCTTGATGACCGTGTCCGCATTGGCGTCGATGCAGAAGGTGGTTACCGACGCGGGCAACAAGTTGCCCGTGGCGATGGAGTGCAAAGTGGTGGCTACCATCAGCGCTACGCCGACGCCCTGAACCGCCTCACGCATGGCATCCTGAGCCCTGACGGTATCGGTGATGACATCGGGCAGGGGACCGTCATCACGAATGCTGCCCGCCAGCACCACCTTCACCCCTGCTACGACGCAGGCGTGCATGATGCCGCTCTTGAGAACGCCTTTCTCCACCGCCTGACGGATGCCGCCCGCCGCGCGGATGGCGTTAATCGCCCGCAGGTGGTGTTCGTGCCCGTGCGTTTCGGGCACGCCCGTTTCCAGCGCAACGCCCAGCGAGGTGCCGTACAGCACGCGCTCGATATCGTGCGTGGCGAGAGCGTTGCCCGCGAAGAGCACATCTATCCACCCTGTGCGGATCAGCCGCTCCAGGTGGGGCGCGGCTCCGGTGTGTACAATAGCCGGTCCCCCCCACAAACAGCACCTTTTGACCCCTGAGTTTGGTCTCGCGCACGGCGCGCGCTACCGCCTGTACAATGCGCGTTTTGGGCTTCTCGATGGAGACCTCACTTCCCATGAAGTGGAACACGCTCTCCGCCTCACGGCGCGGCATGGGAGTGACGCGCACGCCCGCACTGCCCACCACGAACAGGTCGCCCTGTCGTGCCCAGTGCAGAGGCACGCATTCCGCCCGCCAGCCCGATTCGGTGCGTGTGACGCGAATACCGCAATCCATCTCGATACGCTCCACCGGTATCCATGTCCCCTCGATGCGCACGAAGGTCTCTAAATTGGTCGTGGAGTAGAACCCCTCGGGGAACACGCCGTCCTGCGGGGCAGGTTGCAGGTTTGCGTCCTCCTGCGAGATGATCGCGCCGTGTTGTTGCACCTCGTGCAGGGCGCGTTGCAGGCGCTCCTCATCGGGTGCGATAACCAGTATCTCCGCACGGCTCGGCTCGTCGTGCGACTTACCGATACGGAACTCGCGTATCTCGTAGTCCACGCCCGACGAGACGAGGATGTCCAGCACCTTCGACAGAGTGAGCGAATCGATAATGTGTCCTTCGAGTGTAATGAGTTCAGTATGCATAATGTGCTCTCCGTTCGCGCATGTGCCCTCCCCACAGTTAGGGCGAGCGTGGTGCCGCCCCGGTTCCCTGGCTGTGTCGTGCTGGGACGGCTTTTCCGCCCCAACACCGTATGCACGCCTATTCTAACACAAAGGCGGGTGACGGCACAATTCCAGCAGACTATGCTGAACCGGAGGCGGATTTTTTGCGTCATCAACCTTGGTTACCGTGCGCAGGAGAGCGGTCTGGTAGCCCGACACGGTGGTGCGATGGGGTAGCGGCAATGGTGAAAACGGCAAAACGAACTGCGGAGCGCACATCTACCAACGCGCCTTCTGCGAGCGCAGCTTTTCAGTATGCGGACGGCGCAGAGGCGGTCCTGCACGACATCTTTAAAAATGAGAGTTTCGACGAAGGGCGCACCTGGATGGAGTATAACTGGTGGCCGCTCTCGTATCATCTCTCCCCTGCCCGCGCGAATATCATCAGCTGGCTGCCGGCAGTCAGAGAGGGGTTGCACGTGCTGGAGGTGGGAGCAGGTTGTGGAGCCATTACCTCTTACCTGTGCCGTGTGCCCACAATCAGTCGTATCGTCGCAGTGGAAGGCGCTCCCCAGCGTGCGGAACTGATTCGACTCCGTTGCCGACACGCGCCACACCTTGAAGTAGTAACCGCCAACATCGAAGATTACCAGCCTGCCGAGCTGTTCGACGTCATTCTATTGATTGGCGTACTGGAGTACGCGGGCAAGTACATCGGAGGTCCCGATGCCGCGTCGCAACTCATTCGGTTGCTCTGCCAGTGGCTGCGCCCGGATGGGCGAATGGTTATCGCTATCGAGAACCCCATCGGTCATAAATATCTGGCGGGCTACCGTGAAGACCACTACGGTGTGCCTTTCGAAAGCGTTTCCGGCTATCCTGAGTACAATGGTATCCGCACCTTTGATAAAGGGCTACTACAGAGCAAGATGGAGGACGCCGGGCTGTGCCACCAGCTCTGGTTCTATCCCTTCCCCGACTACAAGATGCCGGATGTCATCCTTGCGGAGAGGAGCTTCAGCGAACCCGGCTTCGACTGGTTGACGCTTCTCAATCTGCCTACTGTGGACTACTCGTTGCGCCAGCGTCCCCTGTTCAACGAGCGCGAGTTTCTGCGCATGGTGGCGCGGAATGCTACGCCGTCGGCGTTTATGAACTCGTTTCTGGTGATTGCCTCGCGCCAGCGGATGCCGGAGGCATGGGAGTCCATTCTCGCGGTGAAAATACGTAGCCAGTGCGCCCCATCCTTCCGCCAGACCAAGTTCTTTCTCAAGCAGAACGACCACATTACAGTGGAAACGAGGCGCGGAGAGTGGTTAAACTGCCCCGCCCCGGTGCATCTGTACAGCGACGCCAGCGAGCCTTACTATCAGCATCTGAGGAACATCGAGCATCTGTTCATCGACAGCTTGTGGCACAAGCATTACGCCGAAGCCGCTTCTGCCCTGCTGCGATGGTACGCCACTCTGCTGGCGCGAGTGGCTCCCGAAGGATACGAAAACTACAGCGAGCAGTTCGGGCAGTTTTGTTTGCAGCGATTGGGACGCGCCCCGTACACGCCGAACGCTCAATGGCTGCCTCCCGACAGTCTGGACCTCACTCCGCGCAACTGTTTACTGAACGAGGCTACCGGCGAGGTTACCGTGATTGACCTCGAGTGGGATGTGGGCATCCCGCTCCCTCTGGACCTGGTGGTGGACCGGGGAATGCTGTATCTGGTGCAGAAGGTCAGCGACTTTTTCGGCACGGACCTGCTTAACCGCCGCGGTGAGTGGAATCTACCTCGCGCTCTGCTAAACCGGTTGCCCGCTCAACTGCGGAAAGGCAAAGTGGCGGATATTCACCTGTTTGAGTACTGGTTCCAGCTGGCGATACTGCACGGCGACTTCGGCTACCGCCTTTCCGAGCAGGATCACCGCGCCGCCAGCACCAGCGCGCTCTCGGCGCCGTCGCTGAATCCCAGCACCACCACCGGCCCCGGCTGCAGGATATCGAGCAGTTCGGCCATGTCAGCGGCATCGCGCTGATAAAAATCGGGCGGGAAGGTGCGGTTGGGCGGGCGGCTGGCGCCATAGCCGCGCAAATCGGGCGCAATCACACGATAACCGTGCTTGAGGTTGTCAATCAGCACCCCCATGTGCGAGCGAGCTGTGCCAGTGAAGCCGTGGATGAGCAGCAATGGCGGGCCGCTGCCGAGATCGTGATACGCCAACAGAGCGCCATCGTGGAGCGTAACATTGTGCATCATAAAAGTCTCTATAATGGTGTTGAGAAACAATGCCGGATCCAACGACGATCTGAGATTGAGAGCGGCGCAATGACGATTGAAGACCTGCGCGCCATTCCGTTGTTTGCCAGCCTTGATGAAACGACGCTGGCCGACACCGCGCGGCGCGTCCATATCTGCCATTACCGGCCCGGCCAACATATCATACACGAAGATCAGCCGGCGCATGCCATCTTTTTTGTGGTGCGCGGGCGGGTGCGTCTCGCGCGCACGGCCCCTGATGGGCGCGAGCAAGTCTTGGCGATGGCCGGGCCGGGGGAATATTTCAATGCAGTGCCGATCTTTGATGGTGGTCTGAGTCCGGCAACAGCACGGGCCATGAGCCATGTGACCTGTTTGTTGTTAGCCCGTGATGATCTGCTGGCCTTGATCCGCAAGCATCCCGATCTGGCGCTGGCCGCGCTCTCGGATTTGGCCGGCCAACTGCGTGAATTAGTCACCTTGGTTGAAGACCTTGCCTTTCGTTCGGTACGAGCGCGGCTGGCGCGGTTGTTGCTGGCCGAGGCTGCAGAAGGTGCTGCCGAAGTGACGCATCAAGAACTGGCCGAGCGCACCGGTACCGTGCGCGAGATCGCCGGGCGAGCGTTGCGCCAGATGGCTGAAGAGCGATTGGTGAAGTTGGAGCGGGGGCGAGTGATTGTGCTCGATCGCGAGCGCTTAGCAAAAGTGGCGGAAGAATAGCTGGCGCAAAGGCGTACATGCACAAAAGGGAGACATGCACTCCTTTGCGCCGGCCAAACCCTTACCGGAAAATGTCGGCAACGATGTTATACATATCCGACAGTGTATTGCCGAGGGTGCTGACTGCTGCAACAACAACTAGTGCAATTAACATGATGATCAGACTATACTCAACTAATCCTTGTCCGCGCTCGTGGTGAGTAACAGCCACACGCACGGTTTGGAGCCAATGGTTGATACTCATCTCTTGCTCACCTCCTTTCTACATAATGATGTGTGTCTCCACTGTACTGTGAAAATTGGCAACGTGCAACCAGAATCGGGTACTATTGCGCTATGGTACCGGCTCATTGAACGGTGACAATCTGGTGCATGTGCGGAAAAAGCCGCCGTTTGCAGCTCAGGAGTAAGCGTATGACCATCACATGGCGGGTGCCGTTTGGCGATTTGCAGCGCAGCCATCAGGCTTTGCAAGCCGAGTTGCTGGCTGCTGCCGGGCGGGTGATTGCGAGCGGCTGGTATATTTTGGGCGCCGAAGTGGCCGGTTTCGAGCGCGAATTTGCCGCGCTGTGCGGTGTTGCGCACTGTGTGGGTGTCGCCAGCGGCGCCGAAGCCCTCTATTTAGCGTTAGCCGCGGCTGGGGTTGGGCCGGGTGACGAGGTAGTTACGGTGGCGAACGCTTGTATGTACGATGTCGCGGCGATCCTCCAAGCCGGCGCGCGGCCAGTGTTAGTGGATGTCGATCCGGTGACGCAAACCATGGATCCGGCGGCGTTGGCAGCGGCGATCACCCCGCGCACCAAAGCTGTCATCCCAGTGCATTTGTTTGGGCGGCTGGCTGATATGCCGGCGATTCTGGCGATTGCCGAACAGCATGGTGTGACGGTAATTGAAGATGCGGCGCAGGCGCATGGTGCATGGCGGCCTGATGCCGGCGGCACGCCGCGCATGGCCGGGCAATGGGGGCATTTGGCTGCGTTTAGTTTCTACCCCAGCAAGAATCTCGGTGCATTGGGCGATGGCGGTGCGGTTGTTACAAATCATGCCGAGTTTGCTGAGCGCTTGCGCCGGTTGCGGATGTACGGCTGGGAGCGTAAGTACTATACGACCGAAGCGGGTGGCCGTAATTCACGGCTCGATGAGTTGCAGGCAGCGCTGCTGCGAGTGAAGCTGCCGCATCTTGCCGCCGCCAACGAGGCGCGGCGCGAACGGGCCGCTTGGTACGCCGCCGCGCTGGCCGATCTGCCGGTTGGGTTGCCGGTTGATGAGCCGGGGCATGTCTATCATCTCTACGTAATCACGCTGGCTGATCGGGCGACCCGCGATCGCTTGCGCGAACACCTGTTAGCGCACGGGATTGGGTGCGATGTTCATTATCCGGCGCCAACCCATCTCCAACCGGCTTATGCCGATCTTGGCTATCATCCGGGCAGTTTGCCAGTGACTGAAGATTTGGCCGGGCGGATTCTCTCGCTGCCGATGTATCCGGAATTGAGCTACGACGACGTAATGCTCGTCGCCGAAACGATACGCATGGGGTTCGTATGATTGATCGCAATCCATTTGCTGGCGCGCGGGTATTGATTACCGGTGGGCTGGGGTTTATTGGTTCAAATTTAGCCCATCGCTTGGTTGATTTGGGCGCGCAAGTGACGTTAGTCGACTCGCTAATCCCGGAATACGGCGGTAATCTCTACAATATCGCCGGGATCGAGGATCGGGTGCGGGTGAATATTGCCGATGTGCGCGATGAATACTCGATGGACTATCTGGTGCAAGGGCACGATTTTCTCTTTAATCTGGCCGGCCAGACCAGCCATCTCGACTCGATGCGCAATCCGTATATCGATCTTGATATCAATTGTCGCGCACAACTGTCGATTCTCGAAGCTTGCCGCAAGAACAATCCACGGATTACGATTGTGTACGCTTCCACTCGCCAGATCTACGGCAAACCTGACTATCTACCGGTCGATGAGCGCCATTTGCTCCATCCGGTTGATGTCAATGGGATCAACAAGATGGCCGGCGAGTGGTACCACATCCTCTATAACAATGTGTACGGTATTCGCGCCTGCGCCTTGCGCCTAACCAATACCTATGGCCCGCGGATGCGGG
>VSSL01000181.1_pt1 | contig 17456 bp, 15 predicted proteins | sample 4557531 | NCBI WGS metagenome assembly VSSL01 (sample SAMN10986726, study PRJNA523729) | hot springs metagenome | isolation source: hot springs | place: India:Timba, Gujarat | collected 2018-05-31 | reverse complement strand
GCGCTTCTCTACAGCATTGCCTCGCTAAGCGTCTCTTAGGTCTTAAGACCGATGACCTCGTACACGGCAAGCGGTTCGCGCTTGCCTTTGGCGTATACTGTCTCGGCGGGGCGGACGACCACTTGTCCTGCTACTCGTTGATAAACCGCCTCGCTGATCAAAATCTGGTCGGCGGCGGCGTTCTCTTGGATGCGCTTGGCGGTGTTGACGCTATCGCCAATGGCCGTGTAATCCAAGCGTTGCTCAGTGCCTACCAGGCCGAGCACCGCCTCGCCCACGTGGATGCCTGCTGAAAAATGCAGGTGATGTTGGGGCGGCAGTTGGCGCAGCAAACGCTGGACGGCGGCGCGAATGCCCAGGGCCGCGCGCACTGCCCTCAAAGTATGGTCGGGTTGGGGGATGGGAGCATTGAACCAAGCCAGTAAGGCGTCGCCCAGGAATTTATCAATGGTGCCTTCCTGGGCCAGCACCGCTTCTGCGGCGGCGGAGAGGTACTGGTTGAGCACGGCTACCAAGGTCTCCGGATCGGTCTCCTCACCGAATTGGGTAAAGCCGCGAATATCGGCGAAGAGGGTGGTGATCTCGCTACGCCGACCGCCTAATTGAAGTTCTTCGGGGTTGAGTTGGCGAATTACCGCCGGCGATACCATACGCTCGAAAAGACGGCGCTCGGCTTCCAGGCGTTTCTTCTCGGTCAGGTCGTCCAGAACAAGAGCCACACCCTGCAGAGTACCACTGGCGTCGCGCAGCGGTGAGAGATTGAGGCTAAGGGTAAGCATTCCGCGCTGAGGGTGGGTGGCGCGGTATTCGCGGCCGATGAGCGGACGATGCGTGCTACACACTTGCTCCAAGGCGGCCTGGATCTCTTGTCCAATCTCTTTGCCCCAGGATTGGGTGAAGACCTTCTCTAGGGGCTGGCCAAGGAGCCTCTCCGACTTCTCTTCGAGAATGGTCTGCGCAGCTTGATTGCACAGCACAATGCGATGGTTCAAGTCGGTAGTGATTACACCGCTGGCGATGGAGGCGAAGACGTTGGTCATTAAGGTTTTTAAGGCGGTGACTTCGGCCAAGGTTTGGTTGAGCGACTCGAATAGGCGCGCCTTATCGAGGGCTACTGCAGCATGGTTGGCAAAGGTGAGCAGAAGATCGCGCTCCGCTTCCGAGAATATCCCGGCGCGCACGCGGTTATCGAGGTAGATTACCCCAATCAGGTCACCTTTGACGATGAGTGGGGCGCAAAGGATGGAGCGTAAATTATGGATGACAATGCTGTCCTGGGAGCCGAAGCGAGGGTCTTCGCGAGCGTTGGTGGTGAGCACCGGCCGCCCTTCGGCGACCACACGGCGCACCACGGAACGGCTGATGGCTGTTTCGGTGGGAGAGAGCGATTCTTGCTCCCAGTTGCGGGCAATGCGGATGATGAATTCGCCTTGGTCATCGCGCAACATCAGGAAGCCACGCTCGGCTTTCACCAAGCGGATGATATTATCCATCACGATGCGCAGTACTTCGTCGGTATCCAGGGTGGAGTTGATGGCCTGGATGACGTCGTTTAGAGCGGCTTGACGTTCGGTGAGGTAGGACATCACTCGGTGGGGAAATGCTCTAAGGGGGGTGACCAATCGCGAAAGTATTTGCGGCGGCGTGGACGGCTGGTGAGCCGTTTAAGGGTGAGGCGGATGAACGCCCAATAGGAGGCACGCCTCAGGGACGCGGCAGCGTTCAGGGCCAGCGCCATATCGGCCGGCTTTTGGGCAAACAGTTCCTGTTGATATTGCTCGGCCAAGGCAAGAGCCTGTTGGGAGAGGGAGGGTAATAAGTGCGCCAGGCATTTGGCGCGCTCCAAGGGGGTGGCGTCGGGGTGGGGTGGCTGCCCCAAGAGGACGAGGGAACGATTGATTTGTTGATAGGCGCGGGCGATAGGGGGCAATTGGGCATATTGCGCCCAGCGGCGGATGAAGAGAGGCGGCTGTAAGCCGAGGAGTTGCCAAGCACGTTGCAGGAGTAGCGGAGCCGAAGCGAACGGAGTCCGATTTTGAGAGGAAGAGTGCCTCTGTTTCGCCCAGCGTTGCAGGAGAAGCGGCGTCTTCCAACCCAGGCGGGTGAGGAGGGCATTCAATGCCGCAGGGAGTGGTGGGAGACCCAGCCGGTGCCACACTACGATGGCGAGGACGGTGACCATAGCGAGCATGGAAGCGACGAAAGGTGCCAGGTTGCGTTTGGCGGTGGGGGACACCTCCGAGGGCGTGCTCTCGGTTGGCGGATTTGGGAAGGGCAGGTCTTCGTCTGAGAGAGGGTCAATGCGATTGGGACGGCCGCGGGGGAGCGGCGGGAGACCAGAGGGGCGCACGAGTTCGGGTTGGGCGGTCGTGGGCTCGAATTCCACCCAACCGATGCCGGGGAAGTAGACCTCCGGCCAAGCGTGGGCGTCTTTGTGGCGCACGGTGAAGGTGATTTGTTCGGCAGCGAGACCGCGACGCTCTCCGGTTTCTACGGCCTGGCCTTGCGCATAGCCGATAGACCAGCGCGCCGGAATTCCTACGGCGCGCAGGAGGATGACTTCGGCGGTGGCGTAGTAGTTGCAAAAGCCCCGCTTCGAGTCGAAAAGGAACCAATCCACGAGTTCCTGGCCGGGGGCAGGGTTGCCTTCGATTTCCTTGCTATAGGTAATGTTGCGCCGTAGATATTCGGTGATGGCGGCAACCTTATCGTAAGGGGTGGGTAGGCCGGCAGTGAGGCTCTCTGCCAATTGACGGGTGCGGGGGGTTATTTCGGCGGGCAGTTGTAAGTAGCGCTGTAACACCCATTCGGGGTAGTTGGTGCCTGCTTGGCGCAACTGCCGAATGGTGGGGGTGCTGAGCGAAGAGCGCACGCGGTAACCCTGGCCGGGGAAGAGGGTGGGTTGAGCGATGAACGAGGAGATATCTACCGTTTTGTCTGGATTTTCTTGGTAAAGTAACGTGGCAGGCATGCTCAACCACAGCAGCTGACCAGGAAAGAAGAGAGTGCCCATCTGGACCGAGGAGGTGAACTCGAATTCCCCCACCCAGCGGTCGAGGACTGCTGGTGAGGATAGGTCATCTTGGGCCGGGTCGTAGGGACGGCTGCGGTCAAGGGAACTGAACCACTGGCCGTTGGTATAGAGATCATAGGTGCGGGCACGCCAATAGTATCGCGTACCTAGAGGGGAGTTTGCCGGAGCTTTTACGGTAAAGATAAGCGTATCACCAAGCCAGGCCCGACGCCCTAGGCTGGCGCTGTTGCCATAGATTGGGCTGATCACGGTGCGGGTGCTGCGTAAGGAGGCAAAAGCGTAATCGAAGCGCCGCGTCATTTCTTCCCATCGTTGGCGGACCGGCTGCCAGAGGCGCTCAGCAAAGGGGATGGAGTGAACTAAGGAGGGAGCGCTCCAAGCAAAGATCACCAGCAGGGAGGAGAAAACAATGGTGAAACGGACAAAATCCAGGCCTAAATGGGAGGGAAGAGCGATGCGACGTTGCTGCCACTGCAGGCGTTTACGCACAAAGGCCAGGCGGGCAAGTAACACCAAGGCGATGAAGATGTAGAAAGCGAGGTACCAACTTCGGCTGGCCAATTGATAGTCGTAATAGTGAATGACGAAGAGGGCTACCCCGGCCGGCAAGATAGCCTTCCAAGCCTCGCCATGGCGGGCGATAGCATAGCCACCGCTTACGCTGAGCGCCCAGAAAAGCGTGCTCATCAGACTGAGAAACAGCAACGAATCGTTCACCGGCAAGCGGTAGGCGAGTTGATAGATGATTACCCCCATGCGCAAGGCTAAGGCTTGCAGACGTTCGATCCAGAGCGGCTCGCTTTGCTGGGCGGCACCGATGAGCCAGGGTAGAAACACCGCTCCATAGGAAAGCGCTAGGAGGAAGCAGAGCCGTGGGGAAAAACGGCTCACCCCTAGTGCCAGACCAAGGCTAGTTCCCAAGAGAGTGAAGGCCTGAACCAGGTTCAGGTCAGCCGTCCACTGGGTGACACTCAGACGTGACGAGGCAGTGAGCATGGCGGCCAACAGGAGTACGGCTGCCGCCCCATCCCAACGTCGCTCGTTAACTATCGGCTGTGTACTACCATTATTGGCTTGCACGCATTTAGTTTAGCACATTTTGCGCCTGCTGCCCTTTGGCAGAGAAACCAGCGGCTGCGCTTCGATTGATCGAAAGAGAAGTCTTTTGAGATGGAAATTGTTTTCGATATCCTGTGACTTTTAGACACTTTTCCACGATAATAGGGGTAGATGAACTTCCTAGAATACACCGATGAGTTTTTGGCGCAGCATGCAGTAAAGGATCCTCAGGCTTTTGCCGACCTTTACCGCCGTTATGTAGTGCGGGTGTACCGCTTCATCTTCGGCCGCCTCGGTGATACGCAGGATGCCGAGGACGTTACTGCTCAGACATTTCTGGCTGCTTGGGAAAATTTGCCGCGCTACCGCGATCAAGGCAGTTTTGCAGCCTGGCTCTTCGCTATTGCGCGGCGCAAGGTAAGCGATCACCTCCGTAGGAGAAGAAAGTTGATCCCCTTGGACTGGGTGGAGAACCTATTGCAATCTGTGGATGACCCACTTTACGCACTCTTAGAAGCCGAGGAGCTCCGTTTGGCGCAGGCTATTGTCCAAGGTCTAACTGAGCGGGAGCGGGAGCTGCTTTGTCTGCGTTATGCTGCTGGCTTAAGTTTCGAGGAGATGGCGCAGATACTGAAACGCAAGCCATCGGCGGTGAAGATGGCGCTTTATCGCTTATTGGAAAGGTTGCGAGACGAATGGAACCCGAACCTGAAATAACCCCGTTGTCAATTCAGGGTGAGTTAGAAAGACGTTTGGAGCGCTTGTATGGCTACATCCAGCCGTCGGCTCATTTCGTCAACCAATTAGAACAACGCTTATTGTCCTACGCTGAGGGGCGCTCCGATCGCTCGCTCGCTTCACGCCCGATTTTGGTCTTAGCGGGATGGCTGGGGGCATTGGTAGTGTTGGTAGCCTTGGGGTGGTTTATCACCCTTAGCCTGCGCACTTTGCCCCCCCACTCACTTCCGTCTCCCGCCGAATGGGATACGGAAAACGTTCCATCTTTGCTGCCGGAGAACATCCTCCCAACCTCTGGCCTCGAAACACTATTCCCTCTGCGGGTTGCCCCTGCGGCTTGTGGCCAGCAACCTCACGGGTTGGAAGACATCCCTCCGGAAGAACGGCCGCAAGCTTTCGCCGGCGGCGGGCAGGTGGGCAGTGGGGAGTTTACTTTTCACCTATATCTGGTCTGCGACCCACGCTTCGGGCGTCAGGGGAGCGGTTACGAGTTCAGCGAAGTGGATGGGCTCGGAGTGCTCTCCCTTTGGAGCTACAATGGCCGGGGGAGCGAAAACCCGCAAGCATTGATCGTCGAATACGCTGGCTTTGAGCCATTTGTTGAAGAACGCAGCGCCAGCGGGCCTGTTGAAGAGAACGTTTCCTCTTTTGACCTTCGAGGGGTGAGTTTCCCATTGGAGGTGTTCCCCGATTTCAGCGGTGGGCAACTCCCTCTGCGCTTCGTAATCAAGACGGTGACCCCCGAGGGGAAGTGGGCCGGCGCAGCGCTCACTTTCACGCTTCAGGGGGGCGAGGAGGGGTATTATCCGGTTGGTGTGAAGGTTGCCCCGCTTCGTCCCGAGGAACTAGGCCTGCCGCCAACTTTGGCTCAAAGGACACCCTCTTTCCCCTGGAAGTCGGCAGAGCAGGTGTACCCTCAACTGAACGCGTTGCATAATCTGCTGGAACGCTGGCAGGCGCCGCTCTTAGATTCGCCCGGTTGGTTACATCGGCGCACAAACATCGAAGAGGCCGATGGAGGGGACTTATTCCCTGGCGTGACAGCATACTTGCGCGACGAGTGGTTTCTTCTGGACGAGGGGCGCCGCGTGGTGGCGTTTATCCTTGAAGAGAGAACGTTGGAAGGGCGCCTCCTGCAGCAGGTGGTGGCTAAAGAAGATGAAGTGCGCAACTTTACCTTTGGGATGGCGAATCTTTTTACACCCTACCGCCTTGACCTTGGCGATGGCCTTTACCGCTCAGCGCTGCAAACCCTGCGCAGTGGAAAACCGTTGCAAGTGGAGACAATGACACGAGGGGGGAAAACTTTGTGGGTGTATCGTTTTGAGGACCTTTTCCCCCAACCGTTGGAGGTAGAGGGAGAAATGTCACGTGGCGTTTTGCATCTCGAAACCTTGGATGCTGCAAATGGGGCTTTGCTCATTTCGGAGACCTACGCCATCAGCTTAGACGGCGGGACGAGGCTGGTGCGGCGGGAGTCGTATACCGAGGTGAAACGGGTGGAGCAACTGCCGGCGGAGGCATTGGCTTTGTTTGAAGCGTCTCTCTCTTCCTACACGCCGCCTCCGCCTCGAGGCGATCCTCCACCGCTGGGTTTCGACCTTTCTCAAGCCACTTTGCGTTTGGAAGCCGTGGCGGGGGATAGTTTCACAGCTCCCACCTTCTGGTATGGCGATCTCTACGCCGGGGAGTACCTGCTGGGGAGGGTGGATTTCGGTTTGGTGGCCGGCGGCTGGTGTGATCGTTCCGCCAGCGGGCTACGCTTGGCGTTCAACTATATCGCTCTCCAGCCAGGTGGAGGGAGCGTTGCCCATTTGCATTGGCTTGATCTGCGGCGGGTGGAGCAAGTGTTTGACCCCTTGCCTACGCTCAATCTCATCAGCCCTGTTTCTTGGTCTCCACGGGAGGAGCAGTTGGCTTTCTGGGGATGCGAAAGTGAAACACTGTGCGGCTTGTATCTCTTCGATGTGGAAAGCAACCAACTGCGTCTCCTGTTCAGCGATACCGCGCGTTCCCAACCCGTTGTGTGGAACCCGGATGGCACCTTGCTCGCTTTCACTACAGCTCAGGGAGACGAGGAGATGATCATCCTGCGTGTGGCCGATGGGCAGGTCGTATACCAGGGACTAACGGGGGAAGTATCTTCCTATTACCCGTGGGCGATTCTCCCTTCTGGGATGACCGGTTTCGGGCGTTGCGAGGTACCGTGATGGCCGCAGGGGGACGGTTTTCTCTTTTCGCCTATTGGAGGGAATGGGCAAGAAGTATCGAGAGGGAGGCATATGTGCTCCTTTGGGCGTGGCGTGACAGGCGCACGCCGTGGTATGCGCCAGCGATAGCCTTTCTCACTTTGGCACACACCTTCAGCCCCATAGATCTTATCCCCGATTTCATCCCGGTGCTTGGTCAATTGGATGACCTTTTGATCACTCCCCTTGGGTTGTGGCTTGCGGTGCGCCTCATCCCTGCCGAGGTGATGGACGAAGCGCGGTATAAGGCAGCCTCGCGGGGGTTGGAGAGGGAAGAGTGGAGACGCCGAGGGGCGTGGGTTGTCGTCGGCTTCTGGATTCTGGTGATAGTGGTTCTGGTATCCCTGCTGTGGAATAATGGTTGATATTTACGTTTCTCCAATATCCCTCTGATTTGAATCTTACATCTTGTGGCTACAATAAAGACGGTTTTGCGGAGGTTGCCTCAATAGGCAGAAAGGAGGTGGTGTTATGGCTCGATTGACGCTTTACCGTCCTTTCCGCGATATTTGGAACACTCGCTCGTGGATTGACCGCTGGTTTGAGCAGGCGTTAGCCCCCTTTAGCGATCCGTTCGCCCTTTGGGGCGATTGGTTCTCCTGGAGCGTTCCCTCCTGGGCGGCCTTTCCTGGCGATAACCTGGCGCTTGATCTTTACGAAACCGATAAGGAATTGATCGCCGAAGTGCCGCTGCCGGGCGTAAAGCCGGAAGATGTTCACATTGAGGAACGGGATGGCGTACTGACCATCCGCGCCGAGAGCAAAGGTGAAGATGAGCGCACTTATGGACAATGGCGCTTGCGGGAGCGACGCTATGGCGCTTGGCAGCGTAGCGTGCGCCTGCCCTATGCTGTGCGCAGCGATAAGGCCAAAGCGGAATTAAAGGATGGCATTCTCACCATCACCTTGCCCAAGGCAGAAAGCGCTCGGCCGGGGCGGCGCATTGCGGTGAGCCTTCCCAAGGTCAAGCTCCCGGCCTTGGGGCGCAAGGAAAAGCGCATTAAAGTGCGCGCCTGAGAACAGGAGCAATCTTCCTCTCTCCTCTCCTTTTGGGTTCACGGGCCGAAGAGGCTGCTCTATCCGAGCAGCCTCTTTTGGCGTTTAATCATTATGGGTAATGTAATTTTTAAGCCGTTGCGGAAGCGTTCGTCTTCTGGGTGGGTAGGTAGGGCATGGAGGGACCGGGCACACCGAGTAACTCAGCCAGGGCAGCCCGCAGGGCAATGCGGTCATCCCATGGGTATTCGACTTCCCCAAAGCACATGGATTGTTCGTGTCCTTTGCCACAGGCGATCACCAGATCCCCGGGGCGAGCGAGGCGTACGGCGAAACGCAGCGCCTCACCGCGATCGGGGACTCGCCAGAAGGTCTTCCCCTCCTGGCCACCTCGGCTGCGGGCGCCGGCGGCCATCTCGTCGAGGATAGCCTCGAGCGACTCGGTGCGGGGATCCTCGGCGGTGAGCACGGTGAAGTCGGCCAGTTCGGCGGAGGTTTCGGCCATCATACGCCGCTTCTGGCGGTCGCGCAGGCCGGCGGAGCCAAAAACTGCAATCACCTTCCCTTGGGTCATTTGGCGGGCGGCTTGCAGGGCGCGCCGTAATGCATTAGGGGTGTGGGCGAAATCTACCAAGGCGAGAAAATCCTGCCCCAGGTCAATGCGTTCCATGCGTCCAGGGACACCGTGCATGGCGGCGATCCCGGCTTGCACGGCATCATCGGGCAATTGCAGTAAGCCGCGGGTCACTGTGATGGCCGCCAACAGGTTGTGCACGTTGAACTCACCCACCAAGGGGCTGTGGACGGGAAGAATGAAGCGTTGCCCTTCTCGATCGCGCCCCTGCACCAGGAATTCCAACCCTCTACTGGGGTGGTGGTGATACCACTCACCCGTGTTCGCATCAGGCTGAAGGCGCACGTCGCCGGCGCTCAAGCCGTAGGCTAGAATGGGGACGCGTGTGATGCTGCGCAGGTAGTCGAAGGAGGAGTCGTCTCGGTTGAGAGCCGCGCCGCGTGGTGGGCGATGTTCCTTAGGAGAAGTGTGTTCCAAACTGGTAAAGAGGGACCCCTTGGCGGCCCGATATGCTTCATAGGTGCCATGGTAATCCAGATGCTCGTGGGTGATGTTGGTGACCACGGCGCAATCGAACTCACAAGCGGCCACCCGCCCTTGGGCAAGTCCGTGGGAGGTGGCTTCCAGGATGACGTGAGTTAGGCCGGCCTCCACCATACGGCGAAGCAGGTGTTGCACCGAGGGGGCATCGGGAGTGGTGACGTGCAGGCCAGTATCGAGTTCCTCTTCGCCGATCACTGCGCTCACCGTGGAAATAAGTCCGGGACGCAGTCCGGCGGCTTTGAGGATGGAAAAAATTAACAATGAGGTGGTGGTTTTACCGTCGGTGCCGGTGACGCCGATTAGGGTTAATTTACGCGAGGGGAAATCATGGAGCGCGGCGGTCAGGTAGGCCAGGGCGCGACGAGGATCCTCGACGCGCAGGTAAGGAACAGGGAGATTGCCTAGCGGTTGGCTGCCCACAACAGCGAGCGCGCCGCGTTGCACGGCCTCGGGGATATAACGATGGCCATCGGTGGTGCTCCCCGGAATGGCCACAAACACTCCCCCGGCTTGCACCTGGCGCGAATCGGCATGGATGGCTTTGACCTCCTGCTCTCCCAGCGAGGGCAGGAGGGGCTCGTAGGATAGCAGTAGGTTGGCGGTGCGCAGGTGTTCGACAAGAGAGGCGAGATTCATCGGAAGAGAGGATTCGGAAACGCCCGGCAAAGCCCGCCGGGCGTCCGGAAGAATTGCCGGGAGGCAGCCAAAAGCCTACACCAGGCTTTGGCGCAGGCTCTCTAAGCGACCGGCTACCGAGCCATCCAATACTTTATCGCCGATTTTCACCACCAAGCCGCCCAGGATGGCAGGGTCCACGCGGAAGGCCACCGTTTGGGCGCCGATTTTGTTGGTGATCTGTTGGCGCACGATCTCCTTCTCTTGTTCGGTGAGCGGCAAAGCGCTGATGATCTCAGCCGAAGCGCCTTGAATTTCGGCTTCTTCGAGGACTACGACCTTGCCGGCCTTCACCCCGGAGAAGAACTCGTCAATCAGGGCGTGCTGGCGGCGTTCATCCAGGGCTTCGCCGATTAGTTTCTGGGTGGCAGCAATGGCTAGCATGGCAATTTGGCTGCGCACCTCGGAGAGCAGGCGCTCGCGCTCTTGTTCCGCCTCGGCGAGGGCTTGGGCGCGAATCTTGGCAGCTTCGGCCTCTGCTTGGCGTTTCACATCGGCGGCAGCGGCTTCGGCGCGCACCATGGCTTCACGAATCTTTTCAGAGGCCTCGGCTTGGGCTTTGTTCAAGATCGCTTGTGCTTCGGCTTCGGCGTTGGCACGTGCTTCGGCAGCAATGCGCGCGTCTTCTAGGCTCTGGGCGATTCGGCGCTTGCGGTTTTCTAAGCCGTTGATGATGGGGCGATAGGCCAGGGCATAGAGCAGGATCACCACAATGGTGAAGTTGAAGACTTGGAAGAGAAAGAAACCTAAGTTCAATCCTAATGCGGCCATTACGCATCCTCCTCGCCTAAGGACGGGTTCTCTAGGCGGCGAAGATGATGATGAGCGCTACAGCCAAGGCGTAAATGGCTACCGCTTCGGCAAAGGCCATGCCGAGGATCATGTTGGTTTGGATGATGTTGGCGGCGTCGGGGTTGCGCCCCATGGCCGTGACGCCACCAGCCGCGGCAATGCCTACGCCCAGGCCGGCACCGATGGTGCCCAACATGGCCAGGCCAGCGCTTAGGTATTTCAGACCGAGTACGATATTGTCCATAGCGTGAAACTCCTCTAAATAAGCGGTGTAGGGTTATTGCAAAGTGAAATCTTAGTGGTGGTGTTCGCCATGGCCGTCGCCGTGATGGCTGACCAAAGCCATGCTGATGAACATTGTAGCTAATAGGAAGAAGACATAGGCCTGGATGATGCCGAAGAAAATTTCAAAGATGTACAACCCAGGCGGGATGAGCACCGGCAGGAGCGTCCCGACGATGGAAAGCAGCAGCGTGCCGGCGAAAATATTGCCAAAGAGACGGAAACTGAACGAGAGGATTTTGGCGAATTCCAAAATCAGTTCAAGCAAACCGACAATGAAGTTGATGGCCCCGAAAGCGCCGCCCTTGATGAGGGCTGTTATCTGGAAGAATTTTTCGAAGTAGCCAGGGCCGAGCGCCCACACGCCGTAGACCTGGGTCATCAGCACGGCGATCACCGCCAAGGCAACCGTGAAGTTTAGGTCGGTAGCCGAGCCACGCAGGAAGGGGACCACCTCGCAGGCGTGGCAGGGTTCGGCTTTGGCTTTGCCGGCTTCGTGTCCGCCCTCGCTTTCTGTGGCGTGCTCTTCGCCGTGGGCTTCTATTTCCACGGGGTGGTCTTTATCCAGAGCGTACACCGGAAGGGCACCCAGGTTGAAAAGCTTCACCCCAGCGTAGGCGGGGGATTTGTGTGCTTCGGTCATCCAGCCGATGCTCTCGAAACCGGGTACGAGTTTAATCATGTTGGCGGCGAAGATGAGCAAGAAGATCGTGCCTACAAGGGGAAATACTCGCTTTGCCCACTTGCCTGTGGCGCCTTCTACTGTGTTCCACAAGTATTCGATGAGCGCCTCGAAGAAATTGTAAAAGCCGCTGGGCACCAGGTTGCCCTTCTTGTGAAAGCGATAGGCGCCGATGGCAACGAGCAACAGCACGATATCGGCCAGAAGGGTGGCCAACATGGTGTTCGAGATGGGAGAACCGGGGGCGATGGGCTCTGGCGGCAGCACCACCACCGGCTTGATCGGTTTGAGCACCCCAATGCTGCCGAAGGCGGCATACCCGCCAAGGATGAAGAGGGCGATGACAATCCACCGTTTGAAACCGTAGCGCCATTTTTTAGGTTTTTCGGTCACCAATCTTCACTCCTCGATGTAGAGTTTTGGTCTTTCCCCGCCTCGTTGGAGGGGGTGAGATCGCGCACGGCGCGCTTGGCAATGAAAAAGGTGAGGATTAAGGATAGAGGCGCCGAGGCGAGGACGAGCAGGATGGTCAAGAGGGGTTTGGTCCCAAAGAGACGGTCGAGGTACAGACCGCCGAATACCGCCCCAAGGACGATGACCAGGGTGAGACAACCGATTTCCCCACCCACGAGCATGAACTTGGCGCCGAGAGCGTAGGTAGCACGAGCGCGATCGGGGGATTGGTTGCCGGAGTTCATCGCCTGCGAATTGTATCATAAGTTTGCCATCCGTCAATAAAGCCAAATGGGGTAGGAAAAATCTCCCCCGCTGTGAGAGCGGTGATTTTCCTATCGGCCCTTTCGGCCTTATGGACAGAGGGTTGACTTACACTTCTCCTTTGACATAGGAGAGATGCTCGATAATCTGACCCTCCTTTAGGCGAACCAGGCTCACTCCCCGTATATGTTTTTGCCCTTCTGGAGAAGTCCAGCGCAAGGTCCAGCGCGCTACTCCCCACCAACCGAGGCTTAGCAGCTCCTCGATTTCGCAATGGGCTTGGGGCAGGGCAGTGAAAAAGTGGTCCCAGAATTGGGCAATGGCCTCTTTCCCCTTCACTCGGGCGCCGTTGGGAGCAGGGGCAAAATGCTCGAGGAGGCAATCCTCGCTCAGCAGGGCGAGCATGGCGGGCCGGTCGTGGCGGTTAAACGCCTCGGTGAACGCCAGTAAGGCGCGCCCGGCGACCTCGGCTTTGGCCATTTTCATGGGCCGTCCCCTGAAACGTTTTGCGTTTATTCCCTAAGGAAGGGCAGCGCGCGAGGAGCGCGCCTGCCACAGAGCAAGGAGCGTCCACAAGACGATGAAGGCTGCGGCTGCCCAGGCGCTTAGGGCGACCAAGGTCACCGCGCTATGTTTGACGGCGATGCCGATAAACGCCCAGAGCAGTACCAACAGATAGGGAACATCACGGCGGGTAAGGGCGATGGCGAAACCGAGAGCCACCCCTACGATAAGCAGGGTAACCGTCCACACCTCAGGTGCCAACCCCCAAGCATCCCAGCGCAGAAAGTCGAGCACGGCGGTAACATTGGCTATGGTGGCCACAGTGATCCAGCCGAGGTACAGGCTGAAGGGGATATCCACACACCAGCGCTCCACCAAGCGGATAGGCTGGCGGCCAATATCCAGGCGCAGGTAGATAGCTACTAGGGTGAACAAGACGATGAGCATAGCGAGCAGGGTGAACACAAATTGCTCGTAATGCCAGAGGAACAGCCAAGCGATGTTTGCCAACCCGTTTAGGGGGAAGAGATACCCGATGCGACGCAAACGGGGATTTTGGCGCTGGGAGGGGATGAACTGGTAGATAGCGTAAGCGAGCCACCCCAAGTAGATCACACCCCAAATGGAAAAGACATAGCCGGCGGGGACAAAATATACCTGGAAGCGGTCCGATATTTCTCCGGTGTATTGGTTATTTAAGGGCAGGGCGTTAGCCAGGATATTAAAGACAATCGTCACAGGGGCAATGAGCAGGTTTGTGTACACGCGCAAAATATCTTTCTTCATTGAGAAACTCTCCTCAGAACAATATCCCCCATTTGTTGGATGGCTTCGGCCTTCTTAAATTCATGAAGGGCCAGTGCCCTTCGCAGAATGAAATTCCGGGGATGAGACTAAGCGTATCGTATGGGGGAGAGGCGACGACGGGATTTGAACCCGTGATCAGGGTTTTGCAGACCCTTGCCTTACCACTTGGCCACGTCGCCGTGGGTGATAAAAAAAGAGCGGGCAACGGGACTCGAACCCGTGACCTTCTCCTTGGCAAGGAGACGTTCTACCAACTGAACCATGCCCGCAGGATATTCGGCTTCACTTCTGGCCGAGAGTGCCGAGAGCCAGAATCGAACTGGCGACACCATGATTTTCAGTCATGTGCTCTACCAACTGAGCTATCTCGGCCCTAAGGTGTACCTCTTAATTTGAGCGCCCTTTATTGTACTCAGAAGGCAAACCCTTGTCAAGTTATGGGCGCTGAGTGTTCGACCTTTTCTAAACTCGCACTCCTGGGCAAGGGTATAAGACTTCAAAAACTGTGTGTTCCTCTTGCCTGAATGGCAGAAATGGAATACAATTTCTGTGCCTTTCCCCCAGGGAAAGGGATAAAGAAGTTGGCCCCGTAGCTCAATTGGCAGAGCAGGCGACTCTTAATCGTCTGGTTGGCCGTTCGATCCGGCCCGGGGTCACTGGCAGGCAGTCGTTCACCACGCCGCCTGTTTTTTTTCTTTAGATTTGGAATGGCCCCCTTACGATGTGGGGATTTGATCCCAGAAGGCGCGGAAACGTTGGAGGCCCTCCGCCGTATAGGGGTGGCTGAGCGCTTCGCGGTAGACGGCCAGAGCGGCAGTGACGATATCGGCGCCGGCTAGTGCCGCGTTGACGATTTGTCGTCCATGGCGCACAGCGGCCACGATCACCTGGCTGCTGAAGTTATAGTTTTCTTTGATAGAGACCACTTCTTGAATAAATTCGGTGATCTCTTCGCCGTTGGCTTCTTTCCAACCGATGAAAGGCGAGACGTAATAGGCTCCGGCGCGCATGGCAAACAAAGCTTGGACGGGGGAGAAGACGAGAGTCATGTTGACCCGAATGCCCTGTTTTGCCAGGGTCGGAATGGCTTTGAGCGCAGCCTCGGTGCAAGGTAGTTTGATGACAAAGTTGGGTGAGAGGGCAGCCAGCTCTTGAGCGGCTTTCACCAGGTCGGCATATTCGGTGAGATGAGGGTTGACCTCCACAGAGACGGTTTTTTCGCTGCCGGCTACCAAGGCTGCCAATTCGCGAAGCACTACGGCAAAAGGCTTGCCGGCGCTTTGGATGTGACGGGGGTTGGTCGTGATGCCATCAATGGGGAGGGTATCGAGAGCGTATCGCACTTCGTCAATGAGCGCACTATCGAGGAAGAATTTCATGGTGGGTACTCCAAGGTAAACAGGTACAGAGAAAGTTGTTCTACGATAGGGTGCTAAATTGTGAGGATGGGAATCTCCAGAAGAGTCGCCAGATGCGTGAGGGTGGTGAAATGGTCGCCGTAGGTGAAGGCGAGGTGATGCTCCAGGCCGTTGCGGAGGATGGCATCCACGAAAGAAGCGGCGGAGCGGTAGGGACGCATCACCCCAGAGGTGCCGGAAAAAGGGCGCGGGGCAGGGAGCATCTCGGCGCGGCTGAGCACCAGCTGCAGGCCGCCCGTGGCTTGGCTTAGGCGGGCCAGAGTGATTGTGCCCGGCTTGAGTGGGAATTCCATCAAAAGGGGCAGGCGACGGTTGGAATGGAGGGTGGCGCGTGGGGTTGTCGAGGGATCGGCCATTGCCAGTGGAGCAAGGCCGCAGTGCCAGAGTGCCACCTCGTCCTTCTCGTAATCGGCGTGGACGATGTCGGCGCCCATCGCTGGCTCGCCACTCACCCATTGGAGCACGGTTTGGGTGATACAGCCGTTGATATCCGCCTCGCAAGAGGCGGGAAGATGGGCGTTGCTGAGGAGCGAGAGGGCGCCACAGGCGGCGCAGCCCATTTGCTCGAAGAACTCCGGCCAACAGCGCACTGCCAGGCCCTCCAGGTTTTCGGCGTGGGCGATTTCCTCCAAGATTAAGTAGGTGGCCAAGGTGCGGTTGACCGCCTCTTGATCGAGGGCGGGTAACCCCGCTAAGCGCTCTTCCAGAGTTTGGCGCAACGCCTTCAGAGGTTCTTGAGGGGGATGACGCAGGCGTTCAAAGACTTCTTCCAAGGGGATGGGAACGATGGTCACGCCGAGGCGACGGTGCAGTAACCTCTCGTCCAAATCGCAGGAGTCCATGCCCGGCGGTCGCTCGCCCACCAGGCCGAAGCGCGCCTTTCGCAGACGGCGGCGCACATGGTCGGCTATGGCTAAGCTGCGCAGGCTCTCGAAAGAGGAGGCATCATCCACAGGAGCATAGGTGTAGGCGTAGCGCCGCCCTCGACGAGTGAGGGCATGGGCGGTTAGGTTCAATCCGCAGAGCGAATTAAGGCGTAAGCGCCCTCCACTCGGTTCTTCGGGCAGCGCCCAGAGAAATAGGGACAGGTCAAGCCGCTCGACCAGGTGTAGCGCCATGCGGCTATCGGCGAAGGTGGCCTGGAAGAGGAGCAACAGGTCGCATTGCGTCTGACTCAATGTTTCGGCAAAAGCCGCAGCGCTTGCTATCTCGGTGATGAGTTGGGGGGCAACGATTACCTCGAAGCCGTGGGCGAGCAAATTTCGGTGCAAGCGCCGAGTAACTTGCTGGGCAAATTCTAGGTCGAATTGGGGACGAGCAAGTGGCGCTAAGGCGATGCGCGGGGTAATCATGGAAAGAGAGGAAACTTGAGCGTTGCCACAGGATAAACAAGTTTGGATCGGGCATGGAGATTATAACATCCGGCTTTCCGGCAAAGCTGGCGAAGTTGGACACACGATTTTGGCAGCGGCTTTCGTGCCGTGGCTCGGCGCAGGTATAATCAAGCCCATGAGCCCGAGCGTTGTTCGGCAGTTCCTCTTGGCGGGGGTGTTCATCGCATGATCCTCACTGTCACCCCAGACCCGGCCTTGGATAAGGTTTTTTTCATTGACGAGTGGACCCCAGGGGGCAAGATGCACAGTCTGCGCACTGTCCTCAGCGTTGGGGGGCGGGGTTTGGATATTTCAGTGGCTTTGCGCCATTTAGGTGTCCCCACTGCGGCGGTGTGTTTTCTCGCCGGAGAGACAGGCGTAACGCTCCAAGGTTTGCTGGTAGCCTACGGAATCGAGATCCATCCTCTCTGGGTGGAGGGGGAAACCCGCACAGCCCATGTGGTCGTCGAGCGCCGGCAGCAAAGGCACAGCCATCTCTTTAGTGGGGGCATTGCCCCGACGCCCCAGCAGGAGCAAACTATGCTCGACCTTTGCCGCACTCTTTTGCCTAAGGCGCGGTGGGTGTGTTCCGGAGGACGCCTCCCGCCCACCGTGACAATAGACTTCTTTGCCCGCTTGAACGCTCTTTGCCAAAGGCAAGGGGTGCCGTTCCTCTTGGATGCTTATGGCTTCCCTTTGAGGGCAACACTGGTTCCTCCGCCGCAGGTGGTCAAGATGAATCGACAGGAGTTCGAGAGCACCTTCGAGGTGAGTGCTTCTCACCTGGAGGACCTAAGGTTGGCTGCCCAGGAAATCGTACGCGCCTATGGCTTGCCCTCGTTGGTGCTGACAGGCAGTGAGGAAGGGATGCTGGCATTCACCGAGGCGGGGACTTGGCGTGCTGTAGCACCCCCTCAGCAGGTGGTCAGTAGCGCCGGCGCGGGGGACGCGGCCGCCGCTGCCCTGGCTTGGCGCTTGGCCCAGGGGGACGGCTGGACCGAGGCTCTGCGCTG
>VSSL01000179.1_pt1 | contig 17562 bp, 11 predicted proteins | sample 4557531 | NCBI WGS metagenome assembly VSSL01 (sample SAMN10986726, study PRJNA523729) | hot springs metagenome | isolation source: hot springs | place: India:Timba, Gujarat | collected 2018-05-31 | reverse complement strand
TTTTAATTGGAAGTATTACTGCACAAACACCACAGTATTACAATTACAACAATGTTGGTAGTTCAAGTAATACTTTCCCATTTGGACAAGCTGCTGGTAAAGCAGTACAATGGTTATTTCTTGCTGGTGACTTAAACCAACCTGCACCATTACCCCCAGGGTATCAATTTACAAAAGTTTGGTTCTTTATTACTACAGGAGGAACGAGAACATTTACAGATTTAAGAGTTATGCTTGCACAGGATACTATAACAAGTTTGACCAGTGGTGCATTTTATAATGGTAATTGGGATACAGTATATTACAGAGCATCTGTATCTCATACTGCCAACACAAATTCCTGGTTTTCAATTGATTTAGACCATCCATACCCGTATGACCCAACCAAGAGTTTAATTATGATGGTAGGGCAATGTGGCTCATCAGGTTCAGGGTTTTATGTAAGGCAAAATGTCTTAACTTCTTATAGAAGAGTATGGTCTGTAGGCGGCTGTCCTTTTGTTCCATATTCCGGTGGAGATGGATCGATTTTGAACTTCGGCGTGGATGTAGAACCAGCGGTCAATTACACTCCAACGGTTCTTTATTACAAATTTGAAAATAATCCAACTTTAACCTCCGTGTTGAACTGTGCAAACCCCGGTGCAGGGACACAGATTGCACCAATTGCCAATGTAACTCTAACCTCTGGAGGACAATTTGACAGTTGTATAAGCGGTACAGGATTATCGAATGCAGGAGTAACGACAGGCTGGAACTGTAATTTTGGTACATCCAGCTGGACAATCAGTATGTGGATTGAGATACCAACAAGCACTGCTACTTCAGCATATTATTTGTTTGGTGATCCAGGTTCAGGGGCATTCAGATGTTTCCACAATGGAGTAGCATATCCTGATAGTATTATTTTAAGGGGAATTGGAATAACTGACACCCGAATCCCAGGAACTGGTCCTGCTCCAACGCATGTAGCATTTGTGTATGATTCATCAGCATCAGCGATACTTTGTTATAAGAATGGAGTATTAGTAAGAACGGTTCCACAGTCTCCATTGAACATCCCCACAGGTAGTGGATTTAAGGTAGGAGGTTACTCAACCAGTCCATCATTTATTGGGAAGTTGGATGAGTTCAGGGTATACAAGCAAGCGTTATCAGGCACAGCGATAGCAGCATCCTGGAATATGGATATAGCTTGCGGAATTGTTACCGGGATGAGTAAGAATATTCCATTACCGGAGACCTATATGTTATGTCAGAACTATCCGAATCCATTTAACCCCACAACGAAGATAGGATTTGCCCTACCGAGAGCGGGGTTTGTAACATTAAAGGTATATGATATACTTGGTAAGGAAGTAGCGACCTTGATAAACGAATACAAAATAGCAGGAAATTACATTTATGAATTTAACGCATCAAATCTTGCAACAGGAGTATATTTCTATACCCTGAATGTTAACGGATTTACTGATACAAAGAAAATGCTCTTTGTGAAATAATACTATCGAAAATTAATGAATTTTAAAAACCCGAAATAAATATATTTCGGGTTTTTTGTTTATTATATCCTATATTAAAAAGATGAAACTAATTATATTAAATATCGTAAAAAAAAGTAAAATTATTTATTAAATCAAAATCCTTTTATATGAGAAAAATAATTCTACTGTGTATAATTATATTTCTTGCAAGTAGGATTACATATCCGCAGGAGGTTATAGATTTAAGTACGGCTATTAAAAGAGCAATAAAAAATAATCCGGATATAAGCTCAATAGAAAATAATATTCAGATTCAGAAATTGAATATTAAAGTTAAGAAAGGGGATTTATACCCAACTTTATCATTATCTTCAGGTTGGAGCAAAAATAATACATTTTCAAAGGGAGGGGTAATTTTTCAAAATGGTATTCCGATTTTTATTGGTGACCAGAGCCGCTGGGAAGATAATTTTTTTGCGGGATTGAATTCACAGGTTGTTTTATATAATGGATTTGCAAATTATGAATCAATAGAGCTGGAACGCCAGAATGAAGCATCTCTGAAAATAAATCTGGAAAAACTAAAATATGATTTGGTAATAAACATTTATTCAAAATATTTTGATGCATTAAAAAAAGAACAAATTGTTAAAGTTAATGAAGAAAATCTGTTAAATTCTCAAAATCAACTTGAAAAAATCAAAGAATATGTGAATGTCGGGCTTAAAAGGAATTCAGAAATTTATAAACAGGATGCGCAGGTAGCACAAAATGAACTGGATCTGGAAAAAGCAAAGAACGATTTTTCAAAAGCAAAGTTGGAGTTGCTTGCCAGTATGTATGATAATCTAAATAAAGATATTACGATAACTTCAGCGGGGCTTGATTTAAGTTTCAATATTGAAGATTTAGAAAAAATAAAGCAATCATATACTAATATAGAAGCTCTAACTAATAATGCCCTTCAAAATCGTTATGATTACAAACTCACATTGCAGGAATTAGCCATTAACGAAATAAAACTTGATATTGCTAAAAAGGATTTATACTATCCTACAATTTCTGCATTTGGAAATTATAATATTAGTGGCAGACAAATAAACGATATAACTAATAGCAGAGTATTTACTTTCGGGCTTTCTTTAAATTACAATATATTTCAGGGGTTTAAACTGGATGTTAACCGACAGGTTGCAGAGGTAAATATTAAACAAAAAAATGAAGAATTAAATAAACTCAGATACCAGATTCAAGCAGATATTAAAAAAGCAATAATTGATCTGGAGACAAGTTATAAACAGATTGAAATAATTGACAGGAATATTAAATCAGCTGAACAGGATAAATTACTTTCAGAAGAAAATTTTAAGATTGGGTATGGAACACTACTTGATGTTCAAACTGCAACTGTTAGATACAACAGTTTAATTGTTGATAGGATAAATGCAGTATACAATTTTTATTTAGCAAAAATCCAAATTGATTATCTTTCCGGTAAATTAAAATATTAATAATATGGATAAAGAAAAGAAAGCTGTATTATCAAACAATCGCAAAAAGAAAAAAAGAAAACGCATTTTCTGGTTGTTCGCTATTGTAATATTGGTATTACTGGTAGTCGCGATAATTCTTTCAGGGAAGAAAGAGAGATTTATCGAAGTACAAACGGAAAAAGTAATAAGACGAAATATAACACAAATAGTAACAGCGACAGGAAAAGTCCAGGCTGAGAAAAAGGTGAATATAAGTGCTGAAGTGAGCGGAGAAATTATTTCTTTACCTTATAAAGAAGGTGATGAAGTTAAAAAAGGAAGTGTGGTTGTAAAAATAAAACCTGATGCATATTATCCACAACTTAAACAGCAGAGAGCGGCTATTAGAGTTCAGGAGGAAAATCTTAAAGCTCAGGAAGTAAATTTAAGGAAATACCAAATTGAACTTCAAAGGATTACCGAGCTATATAATAAAGGACTTGCCTCACAAAGTGAACTTGATAATGCACAGGCGAATTATGATGCAACAATTGCAAGTATGAATACAATCAAAGCGCAGATTAATCAGCAGAGGGCGGGATTATCTGCTGTTAGTTACGACTTATCTAAAACTACAATTTATGCTCCAATGTCCGGGATAGTAACACAATTAAATAACGAAGTCGGTGAAAAGGTGCTTGGAACAATGTCTAATATGGGTTCAAATATACTTACCATTTCTGATTTATCAAGTATGATATGCGAGGTAGAGGTAGGTGAAACCGATGTAACACTTGTAAAGATTGGAGATAGAGCAAAAATAGAAATAGATGCTTTTGCTGATAAAATTTTCAATGGTACTGTTTATGAAATAGCAAATACTGCGAAAGCAAAAGGAACGGGAACTCAGGAGGAAGTAGTTAATTTTATTGTTAAAATCAGAATTGACAAAGAAGGATATGATTTAAGACCGGGAATGAGTTGTACAGCTGATATAGAGGTTGAGCACAAAGAAAATGTAATTGCAGTTCCAATACAGTCAGTAACTACAAGAGATGAAGATACAACAAAAATTCAGCAAAAAGCACCAGAAGGAGAGCAGGAAGTAATAAATTTGAAACTTGAAGAAAAAGGATTAAAGAAAATTAAACCTAAAGAAATTGTATTTGTAAACGAAAATGGAATTGCTAAAAAAAGATATGTAACAACAGGTATAAGCGATGATTCATATATTGAAATAGTAGAAGGAATTAACGAAGGTGATGAAGTTATCAAAGGTAGCTTTAAAGCAATCAGTAAGGATCTTGAAGATAATTCAAAAATAAAAGTAGAGAATAATAAAAAGAAAGAAATTAAAGAAGATAAGTAAAAATTTATAATATGAGTGTTCTTATTGAACTAAAAGGAATTGTTAAAAAATATGAAATGGGAGAGGAAGTTCTATATGCATTGAACAATGTTTCATTTTCTGTTGAAAAGAATGAGTACCTTGCAATTATGGGTCCCTCCGGTTCAGGTAAATCTACTTTAATGAACATTTTAGGCTGTCTTGATACACCCACAGAAGGGGAATATATTCTTGATGGTAAATATGTAAGTGATATGTCTGATAGAGAACTTGCATATATAAGGAATAAACAGATAGGATTTGTTTTTCAAACTTTTAATTTACTTCCAAGGAGTGACGCACTGCATAATGTAGAATTACCACTTATTTACTCAGGAATGCCAAAGTCAGAAAGGATGGAAAAAGCAGAACAGGCGTTAATAAATGTTGGACTTGGTGATAGAATGAGGCATAAACCAAGTGAACTTTCCGGTGGTCAACGACAACGGGTTGCAATAGCAAGAGCAATAGTAAATAATCCTTCAATTATTCTTGCAGATGAACCGACGGGAAATCTCGATTCTAAAACGGGAGAAGAAATAATGCATCTATTCGGAGAATTGAATAAACTTGGTAATACAATAATTGTGGTAACTCACGCAGAAGAAGTGGCGAGGCATTCAAATAGAATAATTAAACTTTTTGATGGTAAAGTAGAATCGGATACAAAGATAAAAAAGCCTAAAAAATGACATTTCTAATTGCATTAAAAGAAAATATAATTATTAGCTTTAAAGCAATAATTGCAAATAAAATGCGTTCTTTTCTTGCAACACTCGGAATTGTCATTGGTATTACAGCAGTTACTTTAATGCAAACCGCAATTGAAGGTATTAACAGAGCTTTTGAAAGTAGTATCGCTTCAATTGGTTCTGATGTTTTATATGTTCAAAAGTATGAATGGTTTGGAAGAGAAGACTGGGAATATTACAGGAACAGAAAAGATATTACAATGCGTCATTATGAGTTTTTGAAAAAAAATCTCCAGACAGCATCTTCGGTTAGCCCTTCTGCTGGAACAACAAGAGCTGTTCAGTATCAATCCTTATATCTTGACAACATATTTGTTATAGGGACTGATGATGAATATCAGAAGACAGTTAGTTTGAATCTATCTGAGGGTCGGTTTTTTTCCGGGAGAGAATCGGAAAATGGATACCCTGTAGCTGTAATTGGGATGGATGTGAAAAATGCTTTTTTCCCTAACTCAAGTCCTATAGGTAAGATTATTAAGGTGGGAACTTACTCTTTCAGAATAATTGGAGTGGTGGAAAAGCAAGGTAGTTTGCTCGGTCTGTTTAGTTTAGACAATAGAATTATAATTCCTATAAAAAGATTTTTCAAATTATATGGTACTAAAAGATCAATTACTATTAATGTTAAGGCTGCAGATATGAATAATCTTGATGAAACCAGACTTGAAATAAACTTTGCAATGAGAAAAATAAGAAAAATTCCTGCAGGTGGTAAAAATGATTTCGGAATTAATGCACAGGAAGCATTTAAACAAACTTATGACCAATTAACTTCTCTAATAAAAATAATTGGTTTAATTATTACATCTTTGTCTTTGATTGTAGGTTCGGTTGGTATTGCAAATATTATGTTTGTTTCTGTTAAGGAACGGACAAAAGAAATTGGTATAAGAAAAGCTATTGGTGCTCGAAGGGGGGTGATTTTAGCACAATTTTTAATTGAGTCCTCTATAATTTGTTTATTAGGCGGACTAATTGGTCTGTTAATAGCATATCCAATAAGTTTAATAATTGATGCATTTGTTTTACCCACTGTTATGCCTTTATGGATAGTGTTCCTTGGATTGTTTATCTCTCTAATTTTTGGGTTAATATCTGGATTTTTCCCTGCTTACAATGCTTCTAAATTAGACCCTGTTGAATCTTTAAGATATGAATAATGATAATTGGAGAAATAATAAAAATCGCTTTAAATACTATAAGGACAAATAAATTAAGAGCCTCTCTTACTCTTTCAGGAATTGTCATTGGCGTTTTCTCAATAATTGCTATAATGACGGCTCTTGCAGCACTACAAAAAGGTATAGAAAGCGGCTTGACTGTATTAGGGACTAATACTTTCCAAATACAAAAAATGCCTGTTATTAATGTTGGGGGTCCACCATCAAGGAAATATAGGAACAGGCCTGATATAACTTATGAACAGGGAGTACAATTAATGGAAAGAGCAACTGAATATAAACACATTAGCCTTGAGGATTGGAAAACTGCAAAAGTGTTTAAATATGGAAAAAATTCAACTAACCCAAATATGTTTTTAGGTGGGGTTAGTGCGGACTTTTTACCTACAAATGATTACTCTATTAAAGAAGGAAGGTTTTTCACTGATAAAGAAGTTCAAAGTGCTCGGCAGTTACTGTTATTGGTGTTGAAGTGGTTGATAAATTATTTCCAAAAGAAAATCCTTTATCTAAAAAAGTTATTCTTGATGGACATGAATTTACCGTTATCGGTATTCTTGAAAGTAAAGGGGAAAGTTTTGGACAGAGCAGGGATAATATTGCATTGGTGCCAATTACAAAAACACTTGAAATATATGGAAAGGATGTTTCAATAAACATTTCGGTACAGGCAAAGAGCAGAGAAACCTATAACGATTGTATGGAAAATATTATCAATACATTCAGAATTATAAGAAAAGTTAAGCCAGGAGAAGAAAATAATTTTGAGATTTTTTCAAATGAATCATTAATTGCTTCTGTTAATAATTTTACAAAGTATTTTAAATATGGTGCCGGGTTTATTTCATTTATTGCTTTATTTGCTGCTGGTATTGGTATAATGAATATTATGCTGGTCTCTGTTACAGAAAGAACGAGAGAAATAGGTATAAGAAAAGCAGTTGGCGCAACAAATTCAAATATTTTAACTCAATTTCTTGTTGAAGCTATTGTTTTATGTCAGATTGGTGGTTTCTTCGGAATTTTTCTTGGTATTATTTCAGGTAATCTATTAGGCGCATATTTAAAATCAGAGGTCGTCATACCTCTGGATTGGGTTATTATTGGCTTTCTAATTTGTGCTTTCGTTGGTGTGATTTTTGGTGTGTATCCTGCATATAAAGCATCAAAGTTAAATCCTATTGATGCGTTGAGATATGAATAATTAAATTAACAACTTTTGTAATTTTTTTGTTAGATTGATTTTTGGTAATTCTTTTAAAATGAAATCTAAATTATATAATCCTTTTTTTATCCTCTCAATTTGGTAGGTATCTCCAGTATGGCTGTATATCATACCGTAACTCCCCAGCATTTGTATTAGTCGTATTAAAGCGAAATAATAATAGTATTCAATAAAGGCTCTTTTATTTATTTCTTTTCTCTCAAGCATATTCAAGTAATGATGCAATAAATATTCCCGCTCTTCATCATTTAGAGATATGCTGCTGGAATAAAGGAAAGATGCAATATCATACTGGAGCGGTCCTTTTCTGCCGGATTGATAATCAATATAATAATTTTTTCCATTTACAATCATAATATTCCTTGGCTGGAAATCGCGGTACATAAAATAAAAATCTTTCTGTTCTATTAGTTTATTATTTAAATCGGAAAAATCTTCGAGAGAAAATTCTTTATATAAATCATATCTGAATATTTTTAAATAATTTTCGAGAAACTTTCTTTCATCTTTTATAATCTGCTCGACATTAAAATATTCAGTTTGATAACATAAATTAAAATCTATTATTTTTATTCCCTTGAACTGGAAGTCAATTAAATCAGCAAGAGCCTGAATATAAAAATCTATTATTTTGTATTTTGATTTTTCCAGAATTGAATACGAAAATAAACTAACATCTCCTAAATCCTCTTCAAGATAGTATTTATGATGCTTATCAATAAGAAAAATTTCTGGGACATTGAATCCATTATTCTTAAAAATTTTAGAAAACTCACAAAAGGCAATGTTTTCCCTGATGTTTTCATTAAAAATACCAATACAATTATAATTGTGTGATTTTAATCTAACAATTTTTCTATCGGATGCACCACCAACTAAATCAATAACTTCTGATGGCTCTTCTCCATAATAACTCTCAAATATTTTTATTAATTCCTGGTGGTAATCCATTATTTTTTGAACAAATTGTATAATGCAGATTCGAGATTGTCAAATCTGAATTTAAATCCATAACTTAAAGTTTTTTCCGGTAGCACCTGAATCCCTTCAAGAACATTAATGGCGAAATCCCCTAAAACAATTTTTAGGATAAAAGTTGGCACTTTGAATATAGCTGGTCTTTTGAAAACTTTTGCAAGTGTTTTGGTTAGTTCACGATTGGTTATCTGATGCGGGGAGGTTGCGTTCAGAACGCCCTCTACATTTTTATTTTCAATAGAAAAAATAATTAGATTAGCTAAATCCTCTATATGTATCCAGGGCATATATTGTGTACCAGAACCTAAAACACCTCCTAAAAAAAATTTGAAAAGTGGTATCATCCTGCCAAATGCTCCACCTTTCTCAGTTAATACAATCCCTGCTCTCAATACTACAGTTCGTATTTCTAATTCCTTTGCCTTGAATGCTGATTTCTCCCATAGATCACATAAGTCTGGAATAAAACCTTCTCCTTTTGGAGTTTCTTCTGTTGCTACAATTCCTTTTTGATAACCATAATATCCTATTGCTGACATATTAATAAATACTTCTGGCTTTTGTTGGCAATTCTGAACTTGTGATATTAATGCCTTTGTGACATCTACTCTACTTGATATTAAAATTTTTTTGTATTCTTCAGTCCATTTTCGCTTTGAAATAGTTGCACCAGAAAAATTCACAACAGCATATGCATTATTAATTATTTCACTTATATTCTTATTGTTATTAAGTGGATTAAATTCCTCAATAGGGATGTTGTGAAAATCTGAAAGTATTTCTCTTGCTCTTTTTGAGTCTCGTGATAATACTATTGGACTGTATCCTTTTCTAATGATTTTCTTATAAAGTATTTACCTATTAATCCTGTTCCACTATTTATAATTATTTTCTTATTCATATTTATAAAATAATTTTTTTAATTCCAATTTTCAACAAATTATTTTGGGTTTTAGAAATAAATGTTCAAGATTTATAATTAATGAAATCTGGATATTAAAGTTTAGTAAATTAATAAAAACACCATAATAAATGAAATTCAGTACTTAAAAATTATTTTTGAATTGAATAGAAAATAATAACTATTAATAATTATTTTTATATGATATGAATGAAAATAATTTATTTTTAGGAGTTTGCGTAGGTGCTTCTACTATATCTTTTGTGAAAGCAACCCGAGAAAGAGATTATATAACTGTTTCAGAGGTTAAGTTAATAGAACATCACGGCAATCCTAAAAAGGTTTTGAATGATTACTTCCAGAATTTAGATTCTGAAAATTATTCTATTGTCTTTACCGGGCGAAAGTTTAAAAATATAATTAATGGATATAATATTCCCGAGCCGGAAGCAATTGAAAAAACTGTGAAATTTTTGAAACTGGATGGGAAAATTGATGTTATTGCAAGTCTTGGGGGTGAAAACTTTATTGTATATACACTTGACAAAAAAGGTTCTATTCTTACTGTTTACACTGGTAATAAATGTGCATCGGGTACTGGAGAATTTTTTCTGCAGCAAATTGGTAGAATGAATTTAGATATTCAGCAGGCGATAAAATTATCTGAATCTGATAACATTTACAAGGTTTCTGGTAGATGTAGTGTCTTTTGTAAAAGTGATTGTACTCACGCATTAAATAAAGGTGTTCCAAAAGAACAGGTTGTTTCCGGTCTATGTAAAATGATTGCTGATAAAGCTCTCGAATTACTTGTCAAGCAGAATTCGAAAAATTTACTTGTTATTGGTGGTGTTTCACAGAATACTGGTGTTATAAAATTTCTTAAAGATTCATATCCGAATTTAGTTGTTCCGGAGCAAGCAACTTATTTTGAAGCACTTGGAGCCTGTCTAAAAGCCGCTGAAAAAAAATTCACCGTAGATAAAAATAATTTGTACAAAGAAGTTTCCCATAATTTTACATTTTTACCTCCTTTAGAAAAAGGGAATAGTAATGTAATTTTCAAAGAGTTGAAAAAATCAACTCCTGTAGAAAATGATGTTTGTATTCTCGGTCTTGATGTTGGTTCTACAACAACTAAAGCAGTACTGCTTAGGGTTTCCGATAATTCAATTCTTGCTTCTGAATATCTCAGAACGAATGGGAATCCTGTAGAAGCATCTATAGAATGTTATAAATCTATTAGAAATCAGGTTTCTGTCCCGATAAAAATTATTGGTTTGGGTACAACTGGTTCTGGGAGACATATATCAGCACTCCATGCATTAACAAAAGGAATTGTAAATGAAATAATTGCACATGCAGTTGCATCCGCATATTTCGACAAAGAAGTTGATACTATTTTTGAAATTGGTGGGCAGGATGCTAAATATACTTTTCTTACAAATGGTGTGGCAAGTGATTACGCTATGAATGAAGCCTGCTCTGCTGGTACGGGTTCGTTTTTAGAAGAAGCCTCGAAGGAGTCTTTAAATATTTATTACAAGGATATTGCAGATATTGCCTTTACTGCAAAAAATCCAATTAATTTTAATGACCAGTGTTCTGCGTTTATTTCCAGCGATATTAAAACTGCTTCACACGAAGGATTACCGAAAGAAGATATTGTAGCTGGGTTGGTTTATTCCATTTGTATGAATTATATAAACAGGGTTAAAGGAAATAGAATTGTTGGTAAAAAAGTTTTTATGCAGGGAGGTGTTTGTTATAATAAAGCTGTTCCTTATGCTATGGCAAATCTTGTAGGAAAGGAAATTATCGTTCCTCCTGATCCGGGATTAATGGGCGCATTTGGGGTTGCTTTAGAGATTAAACGAAGAATTGAATTAAATTTACTTGAGCCTGATGATTTTTCTCTTGATGAATTGATAAACAGGAAATTCCGGTATTTAAAAGAATTTGAATGTGCTGGCGGTTCAGAAAAATGCGATAGGAAGTGTAAAATATCTGTTATAGAAGTTGAAAGTAAAAAATATCCTTTTGGTGGTGCTTGCAGTAAATACTATAACGAAAGATTAAAAATAAAAAGTACACCCGATAAGTACAATCTCGTAAAATTAAGACAGGAATACATTTTTAAAAAGTATTCAACAGATATTTTATCAGTTGACTCCGGAGTTAAAATCGGAATTTCAAAAAGTTTCTTAACAAATACTCTATATCCGCTTTATTATTTGTTCTTTACTAAACTTGGTTTAAAGGTCATATTATCAGAAAAAATCGACAGTAGGGGAGCAGATAAAATTAGGACTTCCTATTGTTATCCAGTTGAAATTGCGCACGGTTTGTTCCAGGATTTACTTGAAAAAAATGTTGATTATATTTTCCTCCCTCATATTACTCAGATGGATTTTAAATCAGATGAAAATATAGCAGGTTATGTGTTTTTGTTCAGGCGGAAAATTATTATTTAAAGTCAACATTTGCAAACGAAATTAAAACTAAACTTCTTACCCCGATTATAGATTTTTCCTTATCATTTGATGAGATTAAAAATTCTTTTATAAAAATTGGATTAGAATTAAATAAAAATAAGGGAGAGATTGAAAAATCATTTGAATTTGCTTTTTCAAAATATCAGGAAATGTTGGATGAGTTTAAGAAAATCGGAATTGAGGCAATTAAAGAACTTGAGAAAAAGCCCGATGAATTTGCAATTGTTCTTTTTGGAAGAGCATATAATGCTTATGCAGATGAAGCAAATTTAAATGTTCCACATAAGTTTGCATCAAGGAACATTTTAATAATACCAAATGATTTTTTACCGTCTGATAATCTGCCATCTTACGAAAATATGTATTGGGCAAGCGGGCATCAAATTCTTCGCTCAGCAAGGTTTGTTAAAAATCACAAACAACTTTTTGGAACATACATAACTAATTTTTCCTGTGGTCCTGATTCTTTTATTATTCCATATTTCAGGCGAATTATGGATAAGAAACCTTCTCTTACCCTTGAATTAGATAGTCATTCTGCTGATGTAGGTATTGATACAAGGATTGATGCTGCTCTTGATATTATACGAAATTATATTGGATTGTCTAAAACTGAAAATAAAGCAATTGAAGAGAAACAAAAACCAGAAGTAAAAATTATTAATGATTTAGGTAAGTTAAGAGTTAGAGATGAAAATGGAGAGTTACATAAAATTGATTCAAAGAAGATTGAGGTTATTATTCCTTCAATGGGAAAATTTTCTTCAAGTGCTTTTGCAGCTGTGTTTAAGTCTTTAGGTATTAGAAGCAAATCATTACCGGTACCTACTTTTAATACACTGAAATTAGGACGAACTGTTACAACCTGTAAAGAATGTTTACCATTTATACTTACAACAGGTTCAATGCTGGAGTATGTAAACAGTAGAAAAAATGGAGATATAAATTTATTCTTCATGCCACATGGATTTGGACCTTGCAGGCAGGGACAATATTTCATTATGCTTAAAGATATTATAAGGAATATGGGGTTAAAGAATGTTGCTATTTTAACTATGAATGATGAGGAGGCTTTTACTGATTTTGGTGAAAATTTCTTTTTAAAAGGATGGATTGCCTTGTTGGTATCTGATGTAATTCATGATATTGAAAGTGTAATACTATCTCTTGCTTACGATAAAGAAAAATCTATTGAATTATTAAATAAGGAATGGGAAGAAATTTTAAAAGTAATTGAGAAAGGAAATCAGAAAGAGCTATTTAATCAACTTGAGAAAACAGCCCTGAATCTTTCCACTATAAAAATTAAAACTCACTTAGAGGAGGCAAAATTTATTTCTTTAATCGGTGAAATATATGTTAGAAGGGAAGAGTTCTCAAGATTCGATTTGATTAATATGTTGATTGATAAAGAGTTTGTTATTAAAACTGCACCCGTTTCTGAATACATCTATTATAGTAATTATCTGATAAGAAAAAAAATCATTAATCATCTATCAACCAAAGAAAGACTAAAAATATATTTAAAAGATAAATATCAGAGATACTTGGAATGGCGAATAAAAAGCATTCTTTCTAAATCTAATCTTTATAAATTTGAGATGGTCGATATTGAGAAAACTATGGACTATGGAAAAGCGTTATTATCCGAAAAACTAATTGGGGAAACTATTCTGACAACTGGACTTGGTTTACGAGAAATTATAGATGAGTCCTGTGGCGTAATATCTATTGGACCCTTCAATTGTATTCCCAGTAGAGTTTCCGATGCATTACTTAATAAAGAAATGACTCTTGAAAATAAATACAGGTTAGGAAATTTAAAAAGAAACGGACTTGATAATAGTGTATATTACTTACCTTTTCTTTATGTTGAAACTGATGGCAATCCGTACCCACAAATAACCCAGTCAAAAATAGAAATATTTATTATGCAGGCAGAGAAGCTTCACAAAAAATTATTAGCAAGCAGAAAAAAATAAAAGCCTGCTTTTATTCTATCCAAGTTTTCCGTGACAATTTTTATATTTTTTTCCACTCCCGCATGGGCAGGGATCATTCCTACCTACCTTCGGTCCAACTTTTATTGGTTGTCTTTTTCCTGTACGAGCTGCTTCACTTTCTACTGGTTGCAAATTATCCGCATATTGCATACCATCTACTGATTCGTGTTGTGCTCTTAACGCTGATCGATTTACTTCCTTTGGTCCTTGTTTTGCAATCTCCTCAGGTGTTTGAACTGTAAATTTGAATATAAAATTAATTACTTCTGTTGATATTGAATTTAACATTTCATCAAATAATCTGAATCCATCAATTTTGTATTCTATTAACGGATCTTTTTGGCCATAAGCACGGAAGTTAATCCCTTCTTTTAAGTCATCCATCTCCCGTAAGTGTTCTTTCCATTTTTCATCAATTACGGATAACATAGCAAACCTTTCTAATCTTGCCATCAGTTCACTTCCATATCTTTTCTCCTTGCGCTCATAAAAATCTCTTGCTTCTTTTAGAATTAATCTTATTAAACCTTCCTCACCTTGTTTTTGAAATTCTTCTTTCGTTAAATTCAATCTAACTAAAAACATCCGCTGTACTTCGCTTTTTAGCCCATCATAATCAAGTTCCTTAAAATATGTACTGACAAGTTTTTCGACTTCTTTTTCTACCATTTCAAATATCTGATCTTTTAGGCGCTCTCCCATAAGTGCCTGGCGTCGCCTTGTGTAAATAATCTCTCTTTGTTGATTCATTACATTATCATATTCAAGAAGTCTTTTTCTTATTGCAAAATTATTCTCTTCTACTTTCTTCTGTGCCCTCTCAACAGATTTGGTTATCCATTTGTGTTCTATTGGTTTTCCTTCTTCCATTCCAAGTCTTTGCATTACTCCAGTTATTCGTTCACTTCCAAACAGTCGCATTAAATCGTCTTCAAGTGAAATGTAAAATCTCGATGAACCAGGGTCTCCCTGTCTTCCTGCTCTACCACGTAACTGCCTATCTATTCTCCTTGATTCGTGTCTCTCAGTACCTATTATATGTAGCCCTCCAACATCTGCAACACCTGGTCCAAGCTTTATATCTGTTCCTCTACCAGCCATATTTGTAGCGATAGTGACTGCACCGGGTAAACCAGCGTTAGCAACAATCTGTGCTTCTCGCTGATGTTGTTTTGCATTCAATACTTCATGCGGAATTCCCCGCCTCTTTAGCATTCGTGAGATTGTTTCAGATACTTCCACTGATGTCGTACCAACAAGTACCGGTCTTTTTATTTTTCGCATTTCTTCTATCTCATTTATAACAGCATTGTATTTTTCTCGTTTTGTTCTGTATATCTGATCTTCAAAATCTGTTCTTATACATGGTTTGTTTGTTGGTATAACTACTACATCAAGTTTATATATTTCATAAAATTCTGTTGCTTCTGTTTCGGCTGTACCGGTCATACCGGCGAGTTTTTTATAAAGTCTGAAGTAATTTTGTAAAGTTATTGTTGCAAGTGTTTGTGTATCCTTTTCTACTTTTACACCTTCTTTTGCTTCTATTGCCTGATGTAATCCTTCTGAGTAGCGTCTTCCGTGCAGTATTCTGCCTGTGAATTCATCTACTATCATAATTTTTCCGTCCTGTACTACATATTCCACATCCTTTTCATATAGGGCGTATGCTTTTAAAAGTTGATGTACAGTGTGAAGTCTATCGCTTCTTTCTGAATATATTTTGTATAGTTCTTCTTTCTTTGCCTCTTTCTCACTCTCTGATAGAGATTCATTATTTTCTATTGCTGCTATTTCAGTTCCTAAATCGGGTAGTGTAAAAAAGTCTCTCTCAACAGAAGATGGTGCTAAAAATTCTCTCCCTTTCTCAGTTAAATCAGTAACATGATTTTTTTCATCTATAATAAAATACAATTCATCATCTACAATATGCATTTCTCTTCCTTTGTCTCTGCTATAGAATGTTTCGGTATCTTGCATTATCTTTTTCAGGTTTGGGTCAGCAAGTAATTTCAATAATTTTTTATGTTTCGGAAAACCATGATATGCTCTTAATAAATATAATCCAATTTTATCTATTTCTTCTTTTGTTAGTTCAGATTCTGGCTTTTCAAGAATTTTTTCTACTTGTGATGTGATTGAAGTTATTAGCGATTTCTGAGCATCAACAAGTCTTTTTATTCTTGGATTCATCTCATCAAATTTATGTGTTGGAGCTTCCACAGGACCGGATATTATGAGCGGGGTTCTTGCTTCATCAATCAAAACTGAATCCACCTCATCAACTATTGCATAGTAATGTTTCCTCTGTACCATATGTTCCGCATCCACAACCATATTATCTCTTAAATAATCGAAACCGAATTCATTATTGGTGCCATAGGTAATGTCACAATTATACATTTTCTTTCTTTCTTCAGAATCCATATCATTTAGTATAACCCCAACAGTCAAACCATGGAATTTAAATATTTCACCCATCCATTCACTATCTCTTTTTGCTAAGTAATCATTCACAGTTACAAGATGAACACCTCTACCAGAAAGTGCATTAAGGAATAGTGGAAGAGTTGCAACCAGCGTTTTACCTTCACCAGTTGCCATTTCAGCAATTTTCCCTTGATGTAAAACTACTCCACCAATAAGTTGTACATCAAAAGGAACCATATCCCATTTTATTTTCACTCCTGCTGCTGTCCATTCTTTCCCAAGCAGTCGTCTGCATGTATCTTTTACAATTGCATATGCCTCAGGTAAAAGTTCATCTAAAGTCTCAGCAAGTTCCTCTTCATATTGTTCCTCAAGGTCATCTATTTCATCATATATTTTATTCCGCTCTTCAAAAGGAATATCTTCTTTGAGTCTTTCTTTCCTGATTGCAATTTCGTTTTCAATTCCTCCAATTCTTTCTTTTATCTTATTCTTCAATTCTTGTGTTTTAGCTCGTAATTCATCATCGGTTAAATCTTTCAAACCATCATAAATTCTATTTATTTCCTCCACGATTGGTTGTATTTCCTTTATATCTTTTTCGTGTTTTGTCGGAAATAGTTTTGAAATTAGTTTAATCATAATTAATTCTACTAAAAATCAATAAAATATTAATATATAAGTATTTAATTTAATCATTTAATTATTTATAAAGAATGCATAAAGTATACAAAAATTCTAATCTGTATTGTTTTATTTAATCTAAAATCTTTTGCCATAATAAATAATTCTACTCACAATAGAATTATAACTTATAGTGTAAAATGAAGATAATAAATATATTCAGGAGTATCTTCATTGAAAATGCTGATTCTAATTTTCATATTCAAACTTGAAACTTCATTTTTTAGAAGAATAAATTACTCAAATAAGCTAATTCTTACTTTAATATTCAGATTTTACCCATTTCTATATACAGAGCTCAAGCTCTGCAACTGGAACAAGCTCTGTATTAGAGGAAATAATTTCTCTTACCGTAGCAGTGGCTATGGCACCAGAAGAAACGGTAAAGAAGTTCTACTCTAATATTTTCAGGGCTTATGCAATTCTGATAATGGATATTGTATCCAAATGAAATTATTTCATATTAGTATTAATTGAAGTCTTGAAGTATTTTTTATGTAACTCCACTGAGAAGATTTTTTATTATTTCATTAATAGCATATAGAGTAAAATATTAAATACATTAAA
>VSSL01000178.1_pt1 | contig 17602 bp, 16 predicted proteins | sample 4557531 | NCBI WGS metagenome assembly VSSL01 (sample SAMN10986726, study PRJNA523729) | hot springs metagenome | isolation source: hot springs | place: India:Timba, Gujarat | collected 2018-05-31 | reverse complement strand
CCCACTGGTGCAGGCGCGTCGGGCGAATAAGGTCATACCGAACGCCGGACGTTTGCACGATTATGCGAACCTCTATTTTCACGCACGCAACCCAATGATGTGCGCGATCCAGTCTAGGCGAGAAGAGTTGGCGGTTCTCCGCATCGACAAGGCCGTGCTCCGTCTGAAAGGCGTTATCATTGCAGATGGCAATGCTGCAAGCGATTACACGCGTTTCCTTCCTGCTCCAGGTGGGTTAAGCGCCTTGGATAAGCAACTTGTCTTTGCTCGCGACTGGCGGGCACCGGACCAGATACAATATTGGTTCAGAAAGCGGGTCAGGTGTGCTGAGGTGCTGGTACCGAAATTTGTTGATCCTGGTTTTATTACGGGCGCTTACGTTTGTTCGGAAGAGGCAGCGCGGAAGCTAAGAAGCATTGCCGGAAAGCTGCCGGTATCGGTCGAACATGATATTTTCACGATTTGAAGGAGCGTAATCATGATCAGGGTTTTGATGGGTGACATGTTCAACTCCAAATGCCAAACCTGGGTCAATACAGTGAACTGCGTCGGGGTCATGGGGAAGGGCGTGGCACTTGAATTCAAAAAACGCTTCCCCGATATGTTCCAGGATTACCAGGAACGTTGCCGTCGCAAGGAAGTGAAACTCGGGCGCCCCTATCTCTTCAAGCGTCTCCTGCCGCCCTGGATTCTTAATTTCCCGACCAAGAGTCACTGGCGCGCGGTCACCAATCTGGACGACATCGTTCGCGGATTGGAATACCTAAAAAACCATTATCGGGAATGGGGCATCGAATCTCTAGCGGTTCCGCCATTGGGATGCGGTCATGGCCAACTCGAATGGCGGGTGGTGGGCCCAACACTTTATCGTTACTTGCGCGAGCTTGATATTCCAGTGGAACTTTATGCTCCTTATGGAACTCCTCATGCGGAACTTCAACCTTCGTTCCTCGGCCCAGACAACGGACCTAAGCCTGATCCTGGTTTGATGCCCGAGCCGCAATTCGTCAAACCAGAGTGGATTGCCTTGGTCGATATTGTTCATCGCATCGAATCCGAACCGTATCACTGGCCCGTAGGACGGACCACTTTCCAGAAGATCGCGTATGTCGCCACCGAACAAGGACTCGACACGGGTCTGAAGTACAGGCGCGGCAGCTATGGTCCGTATTCTCCTGACGTCAAACCGATGTTGAGCCGTCTCATTAACAACGGCTTGATAGAAGAACGCGAACTCGGCCGCATGTTGGAGGTGAAGCCAGGCCGTACTTTCCCAGACGCCCGGCGGGCTTACGAAGACAAGCTCATATCGTTTGAAGAAATCATTGAGAGGACGACGGATCTCTTCTTGAGAGTCAACACGGTGCAGGCGGAGATGATCGCGACTGTGATGTACACCGCCAGAGACTTGCAGGATCAAGGGATGGAGAGGCCGAGCGAATCCGACATCTTCAAGGCAGTGCTGAAATGGAAGATCCGTCGCCGTCCTCCAGTGAAACCTGTTGAAGTTGCTGGAACCATCCGAAATCTGGCTGCGCTGGGCTGGCTGAACGTAACGGCAAGTGTGGACCTGCCTGTACCGGAAGAGGAGTTCGCCGATGTCTGATCAAACCAAAGTGCGAGCCACCTTGCGGCGCACAACCAGGCATAGTCTGAAACGAGCTCTGACAGGAAGGTCTTCAGAGTTACTTCAGATCTCGTCTCGCAAAGGTAACAAGTCTGCGTCGCATAATGAAGCGAGGCGGCAGACTGAATATCCCCGGCTTCGCATCATCCAGGACCCCATCTCAAGGCTCAACCCGGAGATGCTGTACAGGCAGATCCAGTACGTTGTCCACGAAGGGGAATGGAACGCGCAGGGCGAGGAAATATCAGTAGGAGGTCAGCTCTCATGAAGATAAAGTCATTTCGAATTCGAAACTTTCGGTCGATAAAAGAGGAAACCGTTGAGCTTGACGACTACACATGCTTCGTTGGACCAAACGGTTCCGGAAAATCCAACGTACTTCATGCTCTTAATGTCTTCTTTGGAGAGACGGGCATACCTGGCCTCAACACGCGCTCACTTGGAGACGAAGATTTTCACGGCAAGAACACAGCAGAGCCTGTCGAGATAACCGTTACCTTCTCTGACCTTTCCCCCGAGGCAAAAGAGGAACTCAAACACTACGTGCGCCAAGATCAGCTAGTCGTTTCGACCGAAGCGCGATTTGACCCCGCCACCGGCAGGGCCGAAGTCAAGCAATATGGACGCAGGCTGGTGATCAAAGAGTTTGCGCCTTTCTTCGAAGCTGAAAAGGCAGGCAAGAAAGTCGCAGAGCTCAAGGAAATATACAACAAAGCGCGACAGAAATATCCTGATCTCCCGGCTCCGGGTACGAAGGATTCTATGGTCGAAGCTCTTCGCACTTACGAGGAAAAACACCAGGGGATGTGTGAAGAGCTTCCGAGCAGCGACGAGTTTTATGGATTAACCAGAGGAAAGGACCTTCTGGAGAAGTACATTCAGTGGGTTTACGTGCCAGCCGTCAAAGATGCATCAAGTGAACAGGTCGAGACAAGGGCGACGGCGCTTGGAAAGCTTCTGGCCCGAACAGTACGTTCCAAGGTCAACTTCAAGGATCGGATCGATGCTATTCGCAAAGAAACGCAGGAGAAATACAGTGAGTTCCTCGCCGAAAAGCAAGAACTGCTGGCAGAAATATCCGAATCACTGAGAAATCGCCTCGTACAGTGGGCACACCCCGACGCATCTCTGCAGTTGAGATGGCACCAGGATCCCGAGAGGGCGGTACGCGTGGAGGAGCCGATCGCTCAAGCTATTCTGTGCGAGGCAGGATTTGAAGGAGAGCCTACTCGGTTCGGTCATGGACTTCAACGCGCCTTTCTTCTGGCGCTCCTCCAGGAGCTGGCTGGTAGCAACCTTGAGGCAGGTCCGCGGCTCATTCTTGCCTGCGAGGAGCCCGAGCTTTACCAGCATCCCCCGCAAGCGAGGCATCTTTACAACCTGTTTATGAGGTTGAGCGAACAAAACTCCCAGATCTTGATCACCACTCACAGTCCATATTTCGTGTCCGGTGAAGGCTTCGAGAGTGTACGAATGGTCCGCAAGATTAACGGCACGTCAGCGATCAAAAGGACGACACACGATGAGGTAGCAAAGCGGATCGCACAAGCTAGAGGAGAAGAGCCAGTAAAGGCCGGCGGTCAATTGGCCAAGATTCATCAGGCGCTTCAGCCCGCACTCAGTGAGATGTTCTTTGCTTCTAGGCTCGTCTTCGTTGAGGGACTTGAGGATACCGCCTATCTGACAACGTACCTGCACCTCCTGGGGTCGTGGGATGAGTATAGGAGGCTCGGGTGCCATCTCATCCCAACCGATGGAAAAAGCGAAATGCTGCAGCCTCTGGCCGTTGCCAAGAGTCTTGAGATACCAGCTTTTGTTCTAATCGATGCAGATGGCGATAAGCCCGATAAGAACGGGAGCAAGGAAAAGCACCGCAGAGACAACAGCGCGATCCTGAAGTTATGCGGTGTACCCGATCCCGAACCGTTCCCGGCTGATACGTTTTGGGGAGAAACCGTGGTCATGTGGCCCTCTGACATCGGGCAGGTGGTTGAGCAGGAGATCGGCAAAGAGGACTGGGATAATTATCGAGCAGAGGCTGATACGAAATACGGACACGCGGGAAATCTGCGTAAGAACACGCTTCACGTTGCATCGAGCTTGCAGATAGCGTGGGAAGCTGGGAAAGAATCGGATTCTCTGAAGAAGCTCTGCGAAAAGATCATGGAGTTTGCTAAGAATGGATAACCGGAACGTAAATGGTTCCTGCCCACGCCTCATCGAAGTGGCGCTGCCCATCCGTGAGATCTCGGCAGAAAGCGTGCGGGATAAATCGCTACGGCACGGGCACATTTCCACACTGCACCTCTGGTGGGCCAGGCGGCCTTTGGCGGCGTCGCGGGCGGTGGTGTTCGCGTCGCTTGTGCCCGATCCCGACGATCCGCGCTGTCCCGAGGAGTTCCGGACAGAGGTTGAGCGCCATCTGAAGACACATGTGCCGGCGGAACTCACGTACTACCGTCGCGGTCGTGACATTCACCGCGACAATGACCCATACCGTCCTTACGAGGGCATGCCCGATACGCTGCGGAACAGGCTCCTGATGTTCATCGCCAAGTGGTCGCCGGAGTACCTGGCCTTCGAGGCGGGCAAAGCCGAGAAAGAGCCGGAGCCAAAGTATCTCCTCGAGACCGGTCTCTCGTGAAGTGGGAGACTTCTGACCCCGAGAACCCCCAGGGGCGCGAGGTGTTGCGCATCGCCCGTGAGTTGGTGCAGGCCGCGTATGGCGGCCAAACGCCCGTCGTGTTGGACCCCTTCGCGGGCGGCGGCGCAATCCCGCTGGAAGCGGGGCGGCTGGGCTGCCAGGCCATCGCCAACGACTACAACCCGGTGGCCTACCTCATCCTGCGCGCCACCTGCGAGTTCCCGCAGAAATACGGCAAGCCTGGCTGGAGAAAAATAGTTGGGGGGCAGGCTTCCAGCCTGCATGAAACAAGTGCTTCCAGCCTGCATAGCCTAGAGCCTACAGATACCCTCTCTCTGTTCAATCATCCTGGCCTGAAAGCCACCCGCCGCAACTTCCCGCACTGGGAATTGGAAGGTCGCATCTATTACGTCACGTTTTCGACATGGGACCGTTTTGAGGTCCCTGAATTCCAACGGTCGGTTGTGCTAAACGCGCTGCTACATTGGAACGGTAAGAAGGTTCGGCTTCATCAGGCCGTGGTCATGCCGGATCATGTCCATGCGTTGATTGAACCCATCGGCAGTCATGAGCTGTCCAAGGTGCTGCATTCCATAAAGAGTTTTACGGCCAATGAGGTAAGCAAGGCACTTCGTGCAGGCAAGATGCCTGGTTCTTGCAGGCTGGAAGCCTGCCCTCCCTCCCAACATCTCTGGCAGCCGGAAAGCTTCGACCGGATTATTCGCGACCGGGAGGATTATCTACAAAAATGGGAATACATTCGGGATAACCCCGTCAAGGCAGGGATTTGCAAAAAGCACGAAGACTACCCTTGGCTCTATGAAGATGATGTGATGAAGCAGTGCAGCCTGGAAGGCTGCCCCCAACTTGGGTCCCCAATGTCTTAGTCCACGACTTCGAGAAATGGGCGACCTGGATCTTGGAGCGGGCGCGTCAAAGGATCGGCCACCTCTACCCCCCGGGCAAAGACGGTAAGCCAGTGGTTGGCTACCTGTGGGCGCGAACCGCGCCGTGCTCAAATCCTTCCTGCCGCGGCGAGATTCCCCTGCTGCGCAGCCTCCTCGTCTGCAACAAGAAGGACAAGAAGGTCGCCCTGACGATGGACGTGGACAAGCAGCGGAAAACCCTTCGCTTCGGAATCACGAAAGGGAAGGCGATCCAGCGGACCGAAGGCACCAAACAGGAGCGTGGGCCGGCCGTCTGTCCATACTGTGAACAGCCGACGTCCGAGGACGACTTACGCCGTGCGGCAAGGCGGGTCAGATGGCCGAGCGCATGGTCGCCGTGATCGTCGAAGGAAAGGACGGCAAGGACTACCGACCTGCCGAGGAGAGCGATCTCGCCGCGTTCCGCACAGCTTGCACGATCGATGTCGAGCGGCCGGGAGAGCTGATCCTGCCCGAGGTTTCGGGCTCGGACGGGCACGTGTCCCACCGCGGCCAATTCACGACATACATGTACGGCATGAAGACCTGGGGCTCGCTCTTCAACCCCCGGCAGCTCGTGGCCATGCAGACCTTCGTGACCTGCCTCCACGAGGCACTGGAGGCGATGAAACATGAGATCGAAGACGAGGAGTACAGGAAGGCGGTGGGGGTGTATCTGGGATTGTGGTTAAGCCGGATCGCCCAGCGGAGTTCAAACGTGGGGCTGTGGGACACAACCCGCGAAACGCTTCAACACCCCTTCGGGCGCCAAGCAATCCCGATGACGTGGGACTATCCGGAAGCAAACCCGTTCTCAGAATCTACTGGTGGGGCAGAAGGCGGCGTTGACTGGATGCTTCGCGTTATTTCGAGGGAGTCCTCCGGCATACCAGGCAAGGTGTTTCTCGGCGATGCGTCGCACCTTGCGATGGGGAACGGCTCAACTGATATGGTCGTCACCGACCCGCCATACTTTGACGCCATCGCGTACGGTGACCTTTCGGACTACTTCTACGTCTGGCTGAAGCGAGGACTCGGAAATCTGGTCCACGAAGCGTTGCTAACCCCGTTGACGCCAAAGACCGATGAGGCAACGGCGCTTAAGCACCGGCACGCGGGCAATGGCGAAAGGGCTGACAATCATTTCAGAACTAAGCTGGCGCAAGCTCTTTCGGAAGCGCATCGGACAGTGAAACGCGGCGGTGTCATTTCCATTATGTTCGCGCATCAGTCAACGAAAGCGTGGACCGCCCTCGTTGACGCGATCTTCGAGGCCGGCCTGACTGTGGATGCCACATGGCCCATTGATACGGAATTGACCACGGCATTGAAGGGAAGCATGTCAGCGCTGGCCTCCTCGGTCACCGTCATCTGCCGCCCCCGTGTCGTTGGGAGTGCCGCTTCCTTCAAGCAGGTCCGTAAGGAGATCGAGAAGGTCGTGCACGATGCCGTCAAGCGCTTCTGGGCCTACGGATTCCGTGGCGCGGACCTCATCGTCGCATGCTACGGCCCGGCCGTGGGTGTCTTCGGCAAGTACGAACGGGTGGAGAAGGCGGACGGAACGCCGGTGGGTATCCCCGAGCTTCTGGAGCTGGCCAGGCAGGCGGCCCGCGACGCCATTGCCGGCGAGTTCCGCGGGGACAGCCTTTCGACGCTCTACTACGTCTGGGCGAACCTCTACGGGACCTCCGAGCAGGCCTGGGACGACGCGCGCCTCGTTGTGCAGATAGTTGGGGGGCAGCCTTCCAGGCTGCAGGAAGAAGAAGACAGGCAACATGCATGTCCCCCAACTGATGCCATGGAGGTCGCCCGTGGGCACGGTATCTTCGTAGTGGACGGTTCCAAGTGCCGCCTTGCGCTCCTGGGTGACCGCGCGAGCCGCCGAGGGCTGGGAACCGATCCCAACCCTCCGCTAATTGACGCACTGCACCGAAGCCTGCTTCTGTGGAAGCAAGAAAAGCGCAAGGACCTGGTCGCCTATCTTGCGGACCGGGATTTGCTTGAAGACGGCCCCTTCTGGAAGCTGGCGCAGGCACTCTTCGAGGTTTTGCCCCGCGATCTCGAGGACTGGAAGTTGATCAACGCCCTGCTCGGCGAGCGGGAGACGCTCCGCACGGAGGGCAAGCGTGCAGCGTACAGGGATGCGCAGCCCGGGCTTTTTTGAGGCGGGAGGTGAATCGTGATGGAAGAGCGAACCTATACGGTGAAGGCGCTCACCGACATCTGGACAGGCGATGCCGACGGAAAGCCGCACCGCCTCATTACGATCGGCCTGCTCGGCTCGATCCGCTGGTGGTTCGAAGTGCTCGTGCGTGGCTTGGGCGGGTCAGCGTGCGATCCGACCAGAGATGGCATTCGGTGCCCTGACCACCGGGTGGCCGACCCCACCAAGCCCGGGCATCACTGTGTCGTGTGCGAGCTCTTTGGCTGCACTGGCTGGGCGAGGAAGTTTCGCTTCGAAGTACTGGACGAGAACGGCAAGCCGCAACAGAACCAGATCAAGGCAAACCAGTGCTTCCAGCTTCGGTTCACCCCCTTGCGTGCGATCTCGGAGAAGGAATGGGCGCTCCTCGACCTGACGCTCCGGCTGATCACAGAGTACGGAGCCATCGGAGGGAAGACGGTCTATAAGCCTACCGAGGAAAGCCACCGTCAATCAGTGCAGCGCCATCAGGACTTCGGTCTGGTGAAGCTCGTTCCTCATCAAAGACTGTATGCGTGCACAGACCACGAGTTACGGACGTTCGTATCGCAGCAGCAGTGGCGCAGCTTGAATCACGGCTCGTTCGGTTGGGCATCGGCTCAGAACTTCTGGTGCGTATCAGGAAGGCACCTTTCGCGGGAAGATGCCGATCACAGCTCCTTCAACCGTGTGCTCGGGCGCGAGGAGAGCAAAAGCTGTCTCGATTGCGGGCAGGTTCACGATCCGCCGCAGAGGTGCGGGAAGACAAACAGACTTCCGCGGCGCCGGAGCGAACAAAACCCCACTGGCAATCTCGAGAAATGGCTCGCGGGCGGACGGGCGGAGAGCAAGAAAGTATTCAGCTTCAAGAACCCCGAATCCGCGAGACGGACCTTCGGCTTCGTGCAGTCCACGGACAAGCTCGACGAGATGCGGCAGCGTTTGAAGAAGAACGCATGGGACAATTTGGGCGACAACGAGTTCGTGACGGGCGGCGATATTCTGCGCAGGCTCCTCGGCGAAGGAGGTAACAGATGAGTTTCGACCTCTACGCTGACCTCGCCGGTCAATCAAAATGTCCGGACTCTGCTGAGCTTCCCGCGGGCCTCGCCAGCGGCTTTGTCGATGGGTGCACGACGTGGTTTGCGCGGGGCGAGCTGGAGGCGGACAAGAAGGCGGGCACCCAGAAGAAGAACGACGCCCGGAACTGCTACATCAAGCAGGCGGTCACAGCACGCCTACTACCCGACGAGGTTGCGAAGCTGATCGATATGCGGGTCCGCATCCCTCAGCTCGGCTGGCTCGCCATCGAGGTCTCCTTCACGCTTCAGACGCCCTGGTACTCGAAGGACGACCGGCTTTTTCACGTGCTCGACAATCCTGTGCGCAAGGATCCCGTGTTCGGTGTTCCGTACATGTCCGCGGCGAGCTGGAAGGGCGTGCTGCGGTGGGCGTGCCGGATGCAGGCGGGACTTCGGGAGCATCTTAGCAACGGGAAGCGGTTCGAGGATTGGAACGATCCCGGGTGGATTTTGCACCTGTTTGGGAACGAGAAAAGGAAAGGCCAGGATTTCCACCAGGGTGCGTCGGTCTTCTATCCTACCTGGTTCGACAAGATCGGGTTCGAGGTAATCAATCCACACGATCGGCGCCGGCCCGCGGGCACGCAACCGATTCTTTATGAGGTAGTCCCTGGCAGGAGGCCGAAGGCGGACAATCCGCAGGAATTGGAAGACGGAGGGAAAGGTAGTCTCAGGTTGCTGTACGCCCCATTGCCAGGCGCGAAACAAACAGCCCAGCGGGCTGACTTTCTCCCGCGGCTGCTTGAGGCGATCGAGCAACTGCTTACGAAATACGGCATATCGGCCAAGCGCACCGTGGGGTGGGGCACGGCGGAGATCACGACGTGGCGGGGATGGCTGAAGGAACAAGAGCCGATTGAAGCAACTTCTCGAGAAGAATTTCAGAAGCAGCTCGAAGAGCGGCTGCAGGCGGAGGGGGCGCGATGAACAACGGGACTTCCATGCTCGCCACTCTACGCCAGCATCGGCCTTTGCTGCTCGGCTGCGAGGCCATCGGCTGGCTGCATATGACCGGCAAGGCGCACGCCGATTTCCTCCGAAAACAAGGCGGGGTCGGCGTCGGATACGACGACCTGCGCTGGCATGAGCAAGAAAAGCCCCCCTTCCCGTGGAGCGAGTACGCTGCCTGGCTCAAAAGCGGTTCGTGGAATATTCCGCAGGATAAGTGGCCGTCTTCTTTGACGGACTTTTTGATCAAACACCGCGCTTCAGATGATGGAATGTTGGGTCTTCTTCAGGCCGGGCATGGAATTGCTTCTGGGATCGAGAAAAACGTTCCGACCTCGACGTCCGAGTATCTGAAGCAAGATGCCACGCACATGTGGCTCTCCTCGCCGTTCGGTCACCCGGTTCGCAATCTGCTGGTCAATCCGCCGCGGCTTCTTGCATCAGACGGTTGGGATGAACTCGTCGAGCGGGTTGCAGCTCTTTTGGAAAAACTCAAGGAACTTGGCTCCATTCCATGCGGAGACCCAAATCACTGGTGGCGTTGGCGCGAAGACGCCATCGGCCCAAGCGGCTGGCTGAGGCAAGCTTTCCTTTCAACCGTGGCCGAGACTCGGGTGCCAAACAACGATGTCACACTCTGGGACCAATCTTACGTGGCGGCGGCGCTCTTCAAATCGGCCGTCGCCGGGGCTGTTTTGGTTGGAAATACCTTTGAGTGGGGCAACAATTCAAAGCAACAGACTCGCTGGAGGGTGCTGACCGTTGGGTTTGGCACGCGCCATTACGAAGCGCGGGCAGTGAAAATCGGCGACTGGGTGGGCGCTCAGCGTGACATCGAAGGATTCTTTGAGCGGGTGCGGAAATTCATCGAAGTAGACCTGGCCATCGGATCGCTCGTCTATCGCGATGACGAAACGGTGGTCTTTACGTTCCCTGGCCAACGCGAGGACGGCAAAGGCAGCCTCGACGATAACGCGGCTGAGGAGCTGCGTAAAAGCATCGCGGAAGAGCTGGACCAGTTCGCACAAGAACTCAAGTTCGAAACGCCGCCGCTTTGCCGTCTTTCCCAATCCACCCGTTCCGTTGTGCCGATGGTCCACGAACAGCGCGAAGTGCGGAAAGCACTGGCGGTCCCAATCCACCGGCCATGGGAAATCAAGACCTACAATGAGTCCGAGGCGTCAGGGACCCGTCACGTCTGTCCCGTTTGCCTAACGCGCCTCAACGAGCCGCCTCGCTCGGCGCAGACCGACAACGCGCGCAAAAGTTATTTGTGTGGCGTCTGCCGCGAACGTCGCAGAGGACGCCTGGACGCATGGCTCTCAGGCGAGGACGACACGATCTGGATTTCTGAGGTCGCTGACGAGAACGATCGCGTGGCTTTGCTCACGGTGAGCTTCGACATAGATCCTTGGCTGGAAGGCGAGCACGTCGACTCACTGAGAGCACAGAACATTGCGTCTTGGCAGCGGTTCAATCCAGTACTCGAGGAATATTGGAAGAGGGACCCCAATCAGAGACGACGTATCGACAATCCCCTTGATCCTGAACGCCCTTTCGCGTCGGTTATGGACTACGTAAAAACCAGGCTTGCATCGTTCGAGAAAGACGACCTCGTTCTTGCGAACCTTCAGGAAGGGTACAGGCACGAGAGAAGCTGGGACACCTTCTTTGCCAAGATTGTCGAGGACCGGGCGAATGCCCCTCAATTTGCCAATCTAACGGACGATGGGCGAGCCAACTGGCTGGCTCATCAGCTTTTCCGCAAACTTCCGTCCCCCGGCCGTGTGTACCGCTTCTGGCGAACCACGGAAGCCTTCTTCGATGAGCTGTTCAAACAGTTTCGTGAAATCGCCGCCAGCCATCCGAACCCCTGGCGGAGACGCCGGTTGCGTCTTGCTCCGGATACGCAGACAGCACAAGAATGGGAAGACCGCGAGACCTACGCGGGCCGGTGGAACGAAGGTCCCTTTGAGGTCCTCTATCGGACTGACCACAACGAGTTTTTGAGCATTGGCAACCTGTCCCGGTGTCTGGAGGCTACAGACACGGCAACGGTGCTCCAAGAGCAGGAGCTTGAGCTCAAAGGGGACGACGGCCAGGTAAGAAAGCTCAAAATTCAATCCACACGAGAACCTGAGCGCCTCGGCATCTACGCACCGGTGACCCTGCTGGAGCGCACTCCCCGCCGATTCCGGGTTCTCGTTCCATTGGATCGTGTTACACCTTGTATCGAGGCGGCAATCGCGAAGTGGCGTGAGGAGTTCGCACGAGTTTGGGATCGCATGCCGTTACGCATCGGAGTCGTGGCTTTCCCGCGGCTGACCCCGTTTCAGGCGGTGATCGAGGCCGCGCGGAATCTGGAGGACGCGCTGGACCGGGACGGTGGCGAGACCTGGCGGGTCCTGGAGTGCCGCACGCGGGAAGGGATCACCGCGCTGTCGCTAAAGCGGAAAGACGGCGCCACCGAGGCGATTCTGGTGCCAGTAAGCCTGCCTGATGGGCGGGAGGACGTGTTCTATTCATACGTTCGCCTGGAAGATCGCGCGCTGCGCTTCCCGCGGGATTTTCAGCACCCCAACGGTCAGGTCTATCGCCACATGGCGGATTTGCGCCCCGGCGATGGGATCAGGGTTGAGGCAAGCCGCATTGCTGGCGTGTTTCTGGACACGACCTCGCGGCGGTTTGAAACGCCACGGGTTTGGCCGCTTGCAGACTTTGAACGTATGCAGGCCACCTGGGACCTGCTGGTGCGCAACAGCCCGAGCCTGACGGCGCTCCGCGGTGCCTGGTCCCAGATCGAAGAAAAGGCGCGAAACTGGTGTGATAACACCGGCTCATGGTCAGCCGGAAGCAAAGAGGAATGGTTACGCCTTGCAAGGGCAATTCTTAGCGACCGGCTGGAGTTACAAGGAGCGGCACTAGAGGCGCTTGTGGATGCGGCGGGCACCGGAATTCTTGCCTGGGTGCTGGAGTGGCACCTAACCTGGCTAAAAGTACATATAGGAGGGTAACCCCATGGGCAAGAGCTACGAACAGTTCAGGGTTATCGGTCTAGGCATTGATCCCATCCATGTTGGCACAGGCGGGCAGCGTCTTGGCCGCGTGGACCTTTCCATTGTGCGCGATCCGGTCACGCGCGTGCCCAAAATCCCGGGTTCAAGCCTGGCCGGTGTGTGCCGCACCTATGCGGCAATGGCGCTGAACAGATACCCGATGTGCGCGGGGCAAGGGCAGCCGGAACAAACGGGCCATGGTGGCCATTGCGGAGGGCGGGATTGCCCCATCTGCACTGTGTTTGGCTTCGCGCGTGGAACTGGTGGAGGATTCGCGGGCCTTGCAGCCTTCAGCGACGCACACGTCCTGCTTTTCCCTGTAGCCACCCGCAAGGGCCCACTCTGGGTGACATCTCCGAGCGTGCTGCGGCTCATTGGGTGCCAGATCAACGATTCACTAGAAAGCGCCCTCTATCAAAAGGAAGGCGGACAACCGCTGAATCTCGGTTGGTTGCTTCTTGAAGTGAAGCAACACAACGGCTGGCAAGAGAAAGTGAAACAGCTTTTTTGCGATAAGGACCTGCGAGAATACGTCGGGCAGAACCTCGGATTGCTCCGCGATGACTTATTCACCCACGTCGTTAACAGCAATTTGGAGGTGCGCACCTCGGTTTCGATCAATCCCGAGACCGGAGCCGCCGAGGAAGGTGCGCTTTTCAGCTACGAGGCACTGCCCCGAGCCACGGTGCTGATGTGGGAGGTGGTCTGCAAAAATCCCCAGCACTTCAGGATCGGCGGGCAAGAGGTGTGTGCCCAGGTCAATTCGAAGCCGATGAGCGCGCCGGCAGAAGTTTTCGAGGTCGTCAAGAAGGCTCATGACTACCTTGAGCACCTGGGTATAGGTGGCATGGGCACACGTGGCATGGGGCGCCTATGGGTGATCCACTCATCGTCGGCCAGCAGCTCACAGGCAAGCACCGCAGCTTCAGTTGAGGCCTCCCAGCCTGCCCCGGGGGACAGTACCGGCTCCCATGGCGGCACGTAGGTCCTATCCAAGGGAGATAAAATATGAAAAATCTCGACCTCGATTGCGCCGAACTGGGACGGAATCTCGCAGAAGACAACGGCATCGACGAAAAGGTGTTCACCGCCGCATTGGCCGTCCTGGAAGAGCAAGGTCCTTATGCTTGTTTCCTTTATTTGAAGGCACGGCAGGGTGAGGCGGGCGAACGGATCGGCCGCAAGGCCGCGGAATTCCTGTCCAAAGTTTTTTCGGACCAAAACCAGGGGAACGACGCTCTGGCGTTCGTGAAGGGTCTCGCAGACGATCTCGACCAATTGCTTTTCGCGCGGATTTGCTCCGCCAGGCTTTCGTTTACGCCCGCTACCACGCCAAAGCGCGGGCAAGCACCGGAGACGAACAGTGAGCTGGTCACTTTATCGCTGGATCTGGCAGCTCGAGTCGCCTGTCCATGTTGGTATGGCGCCGGCGGGCAGTATCAACCGATGCCGCCTCTACGTGCCCGCCCGTGTGTTCTGGGGCGCAATCACGGCGGAACTCGCCCGTCAGAAGGCTGCGGCGCAGTTTCCCGACTATCAGCAAATTGGTAACGAGATCAAGAACTGTGTGCGCTTCACCTACCTGTATCCGGCGGAAAAAAGTGGTGACCTCTGGCATGCCTGGCTCCCGCAATATGAATGCGGCTCGGGATTGGTGTGGAGGCGGGAAGACGATTCCCAGCAGGAGTGTCTTCCGGATTGGGATTTTCGCATGCGCCTGCTGCACACTAGGCCGGGTACGGCGATCGACCCTTTGTCAGCCACGGCCGAGGAAGGGTCTCTGCGGGAGACCGAGTGCATGAACACATTTTGGCGCGAAATGGATGGCCGCGCTTCTTCACCCGTGGGGCTTGTTGGATATGTATTCCTGAAGAAGACGGATTCATCTTCGAGCGCGGACCTAAAATTACCGGACGACCTCCAATCCCTCCATACCCTTTTCGTCGGCGGCGATACCCGATATGGCCTCGGCAAGCTGAGGCGCGTAGGGAAGCTGGACGTTGCTTCGAACATATTTGGCCAGCTCGTGGAGCTGAGGGGAGAGGAACCGGTCGTACGCTCAGCCCGCGTGCTCGCTCACGCCTCTGACGCACCCAGTGGCATGCGGGGCTCGCGTGAGGCGTTGAGAGGATGGGATGACGGAAAGCAGGAGACCGCCGGCACAGACGGAGAGCCGTTGTGGGTTCCAGGTTCCGTCGCGCGAGACGGTGCAGCCCGCTTCCGGATGGACAGAGATGGAATCTGGCATATGAAGGACGAAGACACCTCTAAGTCGCCGGCCAACGGAGGCACGGAAACATGAGCGAAACACTCAAACCCTGGTATGCCATCGCGACACCTCACGAAGACATCCGCGAAGGGCGTCTCGCCGAAGCCGTCTTCGCGGCGAACCTGTGGGCCGTCGTCCAGGGCATGACCCCGCAGGCGCTCTTCGAGGTTTTGCCCCGCGATCTCGAGGACTGGAAGTTGATCAACGCCCTGCTCGGCGAACGCCCCACCCTGCGTGCCGAAGGCAAAGGTTCGGCTTTCAAAGACAGCCAGCTAAGGTTATTTTATGGGCACGGGGGGAGCCAGGATCATGAAGAACGTGGATGAGATCATCGAGTTGCTCAAGGCAGCAAAGCCGGACCTTGCCCGCCGATTCGGCGTTCGACGACTGGCCGTTTTTGGTTCGTATGCCAGAGGGGACCAGAGAGAGGACAGCGATGTGGATATCCTCGTGGAAGTTGACCCCTCCATCGGTTGGCGGTTCGTGGATCTGGCTGAGGAGATTGAAGCCATGCTCGGCGTTCGGACCGAATTGGTCTCCCGCAGGGCGATCAAACCGAGAAATTGGAACATCATTGAAAGGGAACTCATTGATGTCCCATAGGCCGGTTCATCTGTTGATTGCCGACATCCTCGAGTGCATCGAGAAGATAGAGCGGTACATTGCGGGGTTGGACCATGACACCTTCGTTTCCGATGAGAAGACAATAGATTCCGTTGCGCGAAACCTGCAAGTTATCGGGGAAGCCGCCAACCGGCTTCCCGAGTCCTTTACGGCACAGCACCCTGAAATCGAATGGCGCCGGATCATTGGTTTGCGCAATCGCATCGTGCACGATTATTTTGGTTTGGATCTGGAGATCATTTGGGAAATCCTTCAACGGGAATTGCCCATGGTGAAAAAGAAAATCTCCGACATCCAGATGGACATGGGAGAGCCCTCATGAACGAAACGCTAAAACCCTGGTACGCGATTGCCATCCCTCACAAGGACATTCGCGAAGGACGCCTCGCCGAGGCCGTCTTCGCAGCTGACCTGTGGGCGGTTGTGCAGGGCACCGCCCCTGAGGTGTATCTCGACCCCGAGGAATTCTTCCGCAAGACCTACCTGACGAGCGGGCTATGCACCGTGTTGAGGCGGGTCGCTGCGGCGCTTGGTGGAGCACAGGCATCCAGCCTGTCATCGGGAGACCGGGTCATGAGCCTCCAGACCGCCTTCGGCGGCGGCAAGACTCACACCCTCGTGGCCTTGTGGCACCTGGCGAAACACGCGGATCGGTTGAAGGAATCACCTCACGCGGAGGGACTGCGAAAGGCCATCGGCGGGCAACTGCCGAAGAAGGTGAAAGGCGTCGCTGTCTTCACGAACCAGACCTGCGACGCGACCCAGGGCCGCCGGGTGGAAGACGGCGTTCACCTTCGCACGCTTTGGGGCGAGTTGGCGTACCAGTTAGGCGGAAAGGCTCTCTACGAGCGCGTGCGGGCGAATGACGAGAGTCAGCGCGTGCCGCAGGGACTTTTCGCCGAGATTCTGCGCGCCGCATCCCCCTGCCTGATCCTGCTGGACGAGCTGGCCGACTACTGCGTGGGCGCAGCCGCGGTTGCCGTGGGTGACACGAGCCTCGCGGATCAGACCGTCTCCTTCATCCAGCAGTTGACCGAAGCCGTGCAACAGGTTCCAGGGGCTGTCGTGGTGGCGACGCTGCCTGCGAGTAAGTACGAGGTCGCCCAGAGCGAAAAAGGGCAAGAAGCCTTCGTGACGCTGGAGAAGCGCTTCCAGCGCCTCGGGGCTGACGTCAAGCCGGTTGCGGACGAGGAGATCTACGAGGTTGTGCGTGCCCGCCTGTTCGAGTCCATGGATGGTGTGCAGGCTGGCAGTCCATCTCCCGACTCTTGGTATCCGGCGAAGGTCGCCCAGGTCTATCAGGCCATGTACGCGGACCACTCGGGGGAGGTTCCCTCGGAGGCTGCGAAAAACACCTACCGCGAGCAGATCGAGCGCGCCTATCCCTTCCATCCGCTTCTCATTGATGCGCTTTACACCCGCTGGGGCAGCCACCCGGACTTCCAGCGGACGCGGGGTGTGCTGCGTCTTCTCGCGAGCATCGTGGGTGATCTCTGGAGTCGAAAGCAGGGCAACACCGAGACCCAGCACCTGATCCAGCCATGCCACATCCGCTGGTCCGTAGATGCTCTGCAAGCGGCTCTGACGAGATTCTGGGGACCTGCCTATCAGTCCGTTGCAGCGGCCGATGTGACCGGTGAACGGTCCAATGGGGGCATCTTCGACGAGGAGCGCGGAGGCGATTACCGAAGAGAGTCCATCGGGCAGGGTCTGGCTTCCGCAATCCTCCTCGGATCCTTCGGCGGCCAGGGCGGTCGAAGCGGATTCAGCTCGAAGGACCTAAAGCTCGCCTGCTCGAAGCAGGGCCTGAACTGGAACTATACCGACGGGGCCTTGCTCGAACTGGAGAATCGCTGCTTCTACCTGCACACAACGACGGCGGGGAGCCTGGGCAAGCGCTACTGGTTCGGCACCAAGCCGACACTGAACAAGCTGGTCGTCCAGTACCGACAGCAAAGCGCAAAGGAAACGTTCGAGGAAGCGATCCTCGAGGATCTCAGGACCGAGTCGCAGAAAGGAGCTGTCGCCGGCGCGACCTGGCGCGTAATCGTCAACCCCGCGGAGGACCTGCCGGAGCAGAAGTCGCTCACCTTGCTGGTCCTGCCGCCGTCGCTCGCCTGGGACGAAGGAGGACAGGCTTCCAGCCTGTCACAAGAAGAGACAGGCAATACTGTCCTCCAACGCGTGAAGGCGATCAGCAGCCGGTGCGGTGGGAAGGACCGTCTGTACCGTAACACGCTTCTG
>VSSL01000177.1_pt1 | contig 17637 bp, 20 predicted proteins | sample 4557531 | NCBI WGS metagenome assembly VSSL01 (sample SAMN10986726, study PRJNA523729) | hot springs metagenome | isolation source: hot springs | place: India:Timba, Gujarat | collected 2018-05-31 | reverse complement strand
TCCCTGAACTCATCGTGCTTTTCAGATGGAAAGTCTATAGAGACAACGAGTGCTTTAAGGTTTGGAGCTATATAACTAGCAAGCTCCGGAAGGCAAATCCATTAGTTATCAGAAGAGTCACAAACCCATAATTTGAAGCTTCTTGAACTATCCGTTTTATGTCACTTCTGATAAGTGGTTCTCCTCCCCATAGCGTAAGCGCAACAAACCCATTTTGTCTAGCATCTTTGTATATGGAAAGCACCTGTTCGGTTGTAAGCTCATATTTGGTGTATCCACGCCAAAGGCATGTTGGACACTTACAATTGCACCTATAGGTAATAAGATGAGATAATACAAAAGGATTATGATTTATAAACCTTGCCCTAATGATATTACAAATAGCTTTCGATAGAAGAAAAGAACGATTAATCCAATACATAGTTGCTCGATCCAGTTTAAAAACTTTTAAGCTAATATTCCATGTTCGAATAAACTCAAATGTAGGTTAAACACAAAACCCAATAGAAGAAGGGATTTGAAAACAGATATTTTTACATTAAACATGTATAGCTAAGCAATCAGAAATATCAAACAACACATCTTCATGTCTGTTATATGCCATAAGGGCCCGGTCAATAGAGTTCTATAGAAACTTATTCTATTGTGTCAATCGAAAAACAAAGACAAGTTAGAACTATTCAGGGTTTGTTATCTACTGAAGGATTTTTGGAAGATATTATAACTACTTTCTATTGCCAGGGCAAAAAAGTCTTTTTTATAGACTTCACAGATAGCATGGGCAATGAATTGCCCATGCTATGCTACTCGTTATATCATAACCTTTTCAAACATATCATTCTTAACAGGGCTTGTTCGATGATAATAATCATGGCTAGGTTCTTACTGAATATATCAAAGAATACTCAGTAAGAACCGGGACTCTATTTTATTACTTTTTGTCATCTACTACTTCGTAGTCAGCATCCACAACGTTATCATTTCCATGAGGAGGTGGAGGATTTTGCCCTGATGATTGTTGTTGGTAGCCCCCTTGTTGTCCGCTTGATGCTCCTGCTTGTTGATACATTTTAGCTGAAGCTTCATGCCATATATGGTTCAGTGCATCGATAGCAGATTTCATTTCATTTACATCGGTTCCTTTAGCAGCTTCTCTTAAACGACCAATAGCTGCATCTAGACGATTCTTGGTCTCAACATCTAATCTATCGCCGAATTCTTTCATGTTCTTTTCAGTCTCATAAATCAATTGATCAGCTCGGTTACGAGTTATCTACTTCCTCGCGTTTTCTTCTATCTTCAGCAGCATGAGCTTCTGCATCTTTAACCATTTGCTGGATCTCAACATCACTTAACTTACCTGATGCCTCTATCCTTATGCTTTGTTCCCTGTTAGTTGCTAGGTCTTTGGCTGAAACATTCAATATACCATTGGCATCAATATCAAACGAAACTTCGATCTGAGGCACACCTCTAGGAGCTGGAGGAATACCATCTAGGCTAAACCTACCTATTGTCTTATTGTAAATAGCTAGCTCGCGTTCTCCTTGAAGCACATGAATATCAACTGATGGCTGATTATCGGAGGCGGTAGTAAATATCTGGCTCTTTCTTGTTGGAATAGTTGTGTTGCGCTCAATAAGTTTTGTGAAAACTCCACCGAGTGTTTCTATACCTAATGAGAGTGGAGTGACATCTAGCAGGAGAACATCCTTAACACCTTCATCTCCTGATAATATACCGCCTTGTATTGCAGCACCTACAGCCACTACTTCATCAGGATTTACACCTTTATGTGGTTCTTTGCCAAATAATTGTCTGACTAACTCCTGTACCTTTGGCATTCGTGTTTGACCGCCAACAAGGATAACTTCATCTATATCTGCAGGGGTTAAACCAGCGTCTGCCAAGGCTTGTTTGCAAGGACCTACTGTTCTTTGAATGAGATCATCAACTAGTTGTTCTAACTTACTACGAGTTAGCTTTATGTTCATATGTTTGGGACCGCTAGCATCTGCCGTGATAAATGGAAGGTTAATCTCCGTTTGCATTGTTGTTGAAAGCTCGCACTTTGCCTTTTCTGCTGCCTCCTTAAGACGTTGCAATGCCATACGATCATTACGAAGGTCTATACCATATTCTTTTTTGAATTCATCTGCTAAATAGTCGATTATACGTTGGTCAAAGTCATCACCGCCAAGATGCGTGTCACCATTAGTAGATTTTACTTCAAATACCCCATCACCCAGCTCAAGTATTGATATATCAAATGTTCCACCACCAAGATCGTAGACTGCAATCTTTTCATCCTTCTTATCTTTGCCCAAACCATAAGCCAATGACGCTGCTGTTGGCTCATTAATTATTCTCAGCACTTCAAGACCGGCTATTTTACCTGCATCCTTAGTTGCTTGTCTTTGGCTATCATTGAAATATGCTGGCACTGTTATAACAGCCTGTGTTACCTTTTCACCGAGATAGGACTCTGCAGTTTCTTTCATTTTCTGGAGTATCATAGCTGATATTTGCTGTGGCATATACTCCTTATCCTGTATTCGCGCCACTGCATCTCCATTGCTACCTTGAACGACTTTGTAAGGGACTTTCTTTATCTCTTCCTGAACCTCAGCATATTTTCTGCCCATGAATCTTTTAATAGAGAATATTGTATTCTCAGGATTGGTAATAGCCTGTCTTTTTGCTACCTGGCCAACAAGCTTCTCACCATCTTTAGTGAAAGCTACAACAGATGGTGTAGTTCGCATGCCTTCAGCATTTGCGATAACTACAGGGTCTCCACCTTCTAATATGGCTACGCATGAGTTTGTTGTTCCCAGATCTATTCCAATTACTTTCGACATCTTCATCTCTCCTTAGTTTATTGTTTTTGTAACTATGGCATTTGAAAAACAAAATGCCAATATATTATATTAGTTCCATGTCCATTAAAAAACAAATCTAAAATTGTTATATTTTGTCTAATAAAGGGAAAATACTATTTATGTATAAAGCCTCTAAACCATTTAATAAATATTAATTCGCGTCTAATTTCCATTGACCTTAACTTCGAAGATTGAATTGCTTTGCTAATTGTATTTCTGAAAATTGGTATATTTATTGGCTTAGTAATAAAACTATAAGCTCCGGCCTCAAGGGATGCCAGCCTAACTTCTCTGGAGGGTTCAGATGTCATTATTATAGTTGGTATACCTTTATATTTTCTCTTAATTTCATGTAAAACATGTAGTCCGTCGATATCTGGTAGGTTTAAATCCACAATAGCAAGGTCTACGCTATTCTTTGATAACAATTCTAGAGCTGATCTCCCAGCATCTATTGGTATTACGTCATATCCGTCACGCCTTAAAATTTGCTCAATTGCATCAAGGCAGTTCAGATCGTCATCTACCAGAAGAATTTTGTATACTCGTTCACGGATCATCTTTTATCCCCCCGAGTTTTAATTCATCCCCGGAGCTAAACTATATTTTACAATATTCTGTATAAAATTTTGAATATATGTAATCTCTTATATTTTATAATTCATAGACAAAAATTGAAAGATTTTTAATTTAAGTTTTAGCAAAATATATGCCAATTAAAAATATTCTTCTGTTATATTAATTGATTCAAATGTAATAACGGTTTTAAGGAATAAAGACATTTATAGAGACATGCCATATATCGTATAATTTTTAACGAAATTTTAAGGATTCTGGGGTAGGGAATGTCATTATGGCATAAATATACAACCAATGAAATTAATTGTGCCATTTTGGCATATAAAAGAGAAAGGTAAGAGGCGAGGGTTATAAGGCGGCTCTTTTTTACCTCCTACCTTTCTATCTGTTGAGCTTCTATGAAAGGAGTAAGAAAAATTTCTTTTATCTTATATCCAGTTAATATATCGGCATTATTTTACAGAACTTTAGAAAAATATTTTAATATTAACCCCTTTTGCATATATGTAACAACATGTTTTATAGAATATTATTTAACTATTAGAACCAAGTTGTATATAAAGGCATATTCACAATCAAGCTCATTATTCCCCAATAACATCCAACTATGAAATCTCCTAATACAAGCCCCATGAAAAATGGAACAACTTTATTATAGCTTCTAACCCCTCCAAACTTTAGAGTAATCCACTTAATAATTGAGCAGACAAAAAGCGCAAACCAATACACATCAATTGTTCCTGAGCTAACGCCGAGAATATAACCGGCAGGATGTAACATCCACCAATAAAGCCTTGTCCTTGCAAACCAAATTAGGATAGTGAAAATAAAGCTTCCACCTGTAACAGATAGACCACTAATGTCCACAGGCGATGGATGCTGGAGCCAACTACTAAGGTTCCCATAAGCTTGCCAACCAGCACCGAGTAATTCTCCTGCAGTTGTAGCTCCATATTTATACAAAGTGTATGGATATATCCAAAACGTAGCCCAAACACCTAACACAATAGCCAAAAGCATCGCTTTTACAGTCTTTTTAGAACTAGCACCGGTGCGTTCAGCGATCTTAAATGCTTCGAGTTGATGAGGCATTGGGTGACTTCGATTAAATCTATTGAACCAATAAAACAAGGATAGTATAGTAAGGTTTGTTGGTCCTAATCTCCGTGTGCCAAAGCTTTCTAATATTATCGTTTGTGGGTTTGCAGAAATTATAGCGTGTAATGGTGGACCCATTTCTGCTCTCATACGCGTTATACTAATTGATATAGCAAAGTATAAACCAAAAAATATCGGAATAAGCCATAATGACATACCAAGTTCTCTACAGAATATCATAAAGTGCGATCATGCCAATTACAAAGCCTGCTATTGCAGTCCTATATCTCATAGTTCATTAGAATCATCAACCCTGGATAATCCTATGACACGAAGCAGTATATCTTTAAAATACCTTCTTCCTGCCCATAACACAATAATAAACAATGCTAATATTGAACCGATAGATTGCTCTTCTAAAAAAGGGTATCTGGGAACGTTGGTCCAACCTAATATACTTCCCATAAATAATTGCCATTTTCTGAAAAGGTAAAAGAACCATGTGGAGAATGTCATATCCAATGGAATTAAAAATGAAAGACCAATAAGAAAGGGATAAAACCTTATAGGCAATGAGCCTATTGCACTCCATGGCGTCTGTGTGAAGAATCGCCCTAAATCATAGCTTTCCTCTTTAATTGGTATGCGAGGTATTGAAGGATATAAAAAAATTCAGACCGTTTATAATACTAATACCGCCAGCTACAGCAAATCCAGTCCACATTGCACGGTTCCTGAATAGGGAATAATTTGATTCTGTCATTCTCAATGGTATTTGGATTATAGGATATGAAAGCTTTTCTTGCTCAGTCCATCTTTTTCTAATAATGACGCTTATACAGATCAACATAAAAAAAAGTAGGCATATCAAAAAACGACCACGCGAACATGGCTGGAAGCCAACTTTTTACATATTCAGCAATAAAGAAATTTGATTCTCCTTTATAAAAATACATTGCTGCATTATAGTTCTTTATAACAAGCCAATCGGGCAAATAATTATGAAATAGGTTAGCCCAATCGTTCTCAGGCGTAGCATACCAATAGCCATGTGCCAAAATGCCCATTAGGCAAACCATATTGTCATGTGAAGTGAAAGATGTTGTCGCACTAACCATAACATATATAACTAATATCTCATTCTGTGATAGTTTAATCCTTGGATATAGTCTGCTAACAATAAGATTAATGGCTATTAATACTGCAACAACAAACACAGAGATCTGCGGTAAGGACATCGATGACCAGTGCAAAGCATGCCATATCATCTCTTGTAATGCTATTAGGTAAACGATAATCGGCATTATTAATAAGCCAATAATGATAGCTCTATTAGTAATATCAAGGTATGGTTCTTCATAAGAAGATAATTTGCGATACATTTTGTTATCTCCGATAGATAGCCCCTAAATCCCAAACAGCATTACCAGGAAGAATAGAAAAGACAGTAATGATTAGAGATTAACGAGCAGGTCATTATTCATTAACTGTCTTTTCGGTATGAATATTGTGAAGAATGTAGATATTAATTAACCGATAATTTAGCCTATACATTCATCGCTAAAGATCATTTATTTAATGCATTTCTACATTACAAGTGCCTATTCCTGGACGATAAAAATTGAATTGTACATTTGGATGATCTGCTAGCAATGACATTGGAACAGAAGAATCTACAATGCGTTTTCCTATCATCAAAGTTGTAAGCCTCATACCAAAAGCATTATCATGCATTCCAGCATGCCAAATTGACACTTTTTCTGCCTTCCAAGTTTGGACAGGTCCTACTGTGATGGCTTGGGTTGGAACGCCTGTTACTACCCCTCCTCCACTTGTTCGTGCATTTTGCATGATCGTCACCGGATGAAGATCAACGACGCGTGTGTTAAGTTGGCGATATTCCTCTGGTGATGGTGGATTATCTTTATATTTACCTTCACGCTTTACAGGATCATTAAATGCCCAATGTTTTACTTCTCCCTGACCTCCTTGCATTATGGCGCAACGAACACCTTCCCAGCTTTTGATATATTCTTCTGTGTTAGCCTTGGGAAAATGGATATTTTCTATAGGCATTCTTAATCTATCTTGAATTCTATTAAAACAAAGTTCCATATCAGCTTTTGCAAAAGATAAGGGATGAGTTTGGTCAACTTCCTTACCATTCATAAACCATTCATCCATGCCCCAGAAGTGAGCATTTTTTAAGTTAATCTCTAGCTCATTGACTATTCGAGCAACTAAAGGTAACTGTTCTGTTGGTCCAATTGGTCCACAAATACCAACAGGGTTATCGGCAGTTGCTTGTTTCCATGCGGTAATATATTCTAGGGCTTCTGCTAAGTAAAATTCTTCTATTGTATCATAAAATACAACTTTGAAACCTTCTCTCGAAAGGCTTAGTATATCTCTAGGTGTAAGTTTAGCAGCATCGTTTAGTATTTCATCATCAAGAGTTGTGTAATCCCACCAATCAGGAGCTAAAATACTTAATTTTCTAGCCATTGCATCTCTCCTTGTTTGAGTTAATAATAAACAAATCGACCTTTCTTACCAATCTAAAAGGTTCGACGTAATTTTTTGGATATTTACTGACGTTGGACTGGCAATTTCACCTTTATATTCCCATGTTTTTGAGAAGCAAGCATGCCTATCATTATCTCTACTGTCTTTAATGCCTCTCTTGCGTCTGATGTAGTTCTTTCGCCGGTTTCTATACATCTGATTATTTCTCTTATACCGCATTCCATGCCGGTAAACCGATAGAACGGCGGTTGAATAATTCTTGAGTATAAACTGTTAGTATCATAAATCCATAACTCGCATCGAGTATCATTAACGACTATACGACCTTTGCTTCCTGTAAGTTCCCAATCTGACATGGAGGGTATTCGCTTATCACAGTTGTAAAAAGCGCGTACACCATTATCAAAATGTATATAACCGGATACGGCAGGTTCAGTCTTAGGATCATAACCTCCATCGCCCTTATATTCGGAATAATCTTCAAAACCATCTTCTAATTCAGCAAAAACCCATGAAGGGTCTGATTCAGCAATAAAACATACCATATCAATAATGTGTGTGCCATTACGGAACATCATAGCACGCTGACCGCCAAGTGTTGCGACAATGGTTTTAAGTTCACCGATCTTCCCTTGCTGAATAATTTTTTTTGCTTCGTGAAATATCGGGTTCCATCGTCTTGTATGGTCTACATTTACCACAACTTTATTATCTTCAATAGCTCTCACCATTCGGTCTGCGTCTGAAATTGAAGTAGCTAATGGCTTTTCACAAAAAATACCGCGCACCCCAGCGTTAGCTGAGTCAATCAAAACATCTGCGTGCTTATCATCTGGAGTTGCTATGCTAACTATTGTCTAATTTTTCATTTGCTAGCATCTTTCTATGATCGTCATAGACATGAATATCACTCCATATATCATTCCAAGTACTAACAAAACGTTCAGCATTAGTAAGCACAATATCAGATACGGCAACAATGCGACACTGAGGAATCTCTGCGTAAGCTGAAGCGTGAGACCATGGATTTGACCCAAATAATGACGACTTAGCAACTCTCTGGCTCGCTATACCACCACAACCTATTATACCCACACGGTAAGTTTGCATTTTCTTACTCCTTGTGCGATTTTTACATCTAAAGTAAAACTTTTTTCTCGGCGCAAAGTTCTTAACACAAAATCATCGAGCGATGTTTTTGTATCTACAAATACATATAGAATGTTGTTCCTTTCACAAAAGTTTTCAAGATCATCGCAAAGCTTTTCTAATCTCATTTTATAATGATTTAACATGCGGTCGGTAACAGTAACTTCCTTAACTTTCGCCCGTTTCAGAATCTTTGAGTTTTCAATTCACCCGATATTGATTGGATTTAATTTCTTCATTACTTAAGATATGTAATTAATTGATAATCAAAGTTTTTATTACATTAGAGATTTCAGCCCTTCCTCATAGATGATTTTTGGTACAAGGAAATCGGATATTATTATCGCGACGCCAGCTTGCTTTGATTTTTTTGTATATCTTTTAAGGCAATTATCCATTAGCGATTTTGCATTCGAAGATTCTACATTTTCAAGATATTCCATTAAAACAAAAATCCGATCTTTACCTCTCAGATACCGCAGATTATTCAATTCCTCTGCAAATGTTGACACAGCAACTGTATCTAAGTCTATGAGACCAATATATCCTAGTGCTGTCGCTATTTTTTTACCATATTCCAGCTTTGATGGGTTACCAAAGCTCATCGACGCGCTGACATCTAATAGTATATGAATATAAATGTTCTCTTCCTCTACGAAAGTTTTAAGGAAAAGCCTATCGAGACGCGAATATATATTCCAATCAATAAATCTGAAATCATCACCTGGTTGATAGTCCCTATAATCTGCGAATTCCACACTGCTACCTCGCTTTATACTCCGTCGTTTTCCCTTCATGGCTCCGGGGAAAAGCTTTCTTGAAGATATTCGCAACCTCTCTAATTTTTTCATAAATTCCGGTTCTATTAACATTTCCAAGTGAAATTACCTCATCAAAAATTTATTTTACACTCACTTCAGCTTGATCTTTTTTTATAATTGACGTGATAAGTTCATCGATGTCAATCCCCTCTGCTTCACCTTCAAAATTAAGAATTATCCTATGCCGTAATGCAGGATGCGCTATAGCATAAATATCATCTATGGAAACATTGTACCTACCATCTTGCAAAGCCTTTACTTTTGCTGCAAGTATTAATGCTTGAGCTCCTCTTGGGCTTGAGCCATAACGAACGTATCTTTTTACCATCTCTGATGATAGTTCAGATTCAGGACGCGTTGCGAAAACAATTCTAACAGCTTCATCTCTTACATGCGAAGCTAGCGTAACTTCGCGTATTAGCCATCTCATCTCAAGGATTTGCTCAGATTCAAGGATCTTTTCTGCTTTTGGAACTTCGTTTATCGTTGTTCTATCAATTATTTCTGATAGTTCATCAAAAGCAGGATAATTGACTTTCAGCTTAAATAAGAATCTATCCAATTGCGCTTCTGGAAGTGGGAAAGTGCCTTCCATCTCTATTGGATTTTGTGTAGCTAATACGAAGAAAGGTTCTTTCAGTATATAGGTCGTTCCGGCAACACTTACAGAATGTTCCTGCATTGCCTCAAGCATAGCGGACTGTGTTTTAGGTGTAGCTCTGTTAATTTCATCAGCAAGAACTACATTGGCAAACAAAGGTCCGCGTTGAAATTGAAATTCTTTCCTCCCATCGGGGTTCTCAATTACGATATTTGTTCCTATAATATCAGCAGGCATCAGGTCTGGCGTAAATTGTATACGTGAAAACTTGAGATCTAAAGCATCACTCATAGTTCTTACCATGAGTGTTTTACCAAGTCCGGGCAAGCCCTCAAGTAATACATGTCCATTAGCAAATAAACAGATAAGAATGCCCTCTATTATGTCGTATTGACCCACTATAACCTTACTTATTTCTTCTTCAATACGATGAAAATTATCTCTAAAATTCTTCACTCTTTCTATCATTGATATTTCCTTTTCGATTTGGATTTATAGCATCAAAGTATGCCTTTACTTGATTTCTGTATATTAATGGAATGTTTTGAGTGTTTATTGCATCATCTGCGGAAGACTTGTATTTTACATATAATTCTTCATATGGAATTTTTGAAATACCTTTCTCAAGTTCCATAGCCATTTCTGTTGTTATGATCTTTCCTTTGCTTGATAATTGCCCATTTAGCTCTGTCATTTTTCCTTCTGAACCAACCTTTTTTGCCTTGTAATTCCTGTGTTTTATTATCAGTCGTCACATCTTTACTCGGTGTGCTGTCACCTGTAGCACTGGCGACATTTTGGCTTTCTTTTGCATCGCCTGTATCCATTGAACGTACAGGGTAGACTGAGGAAATAGCTTTTGCAATATCTTGTTTCTCCTTCTGTAACCGATCTGACATCCTTTGCAACGCTGACAAATCAGGTGGAGATAAACGCTTATTCTCAAGCGCATTAGCTAGTTCCTTCAACGTTTCGTCTGAAAGGTTCATTTTTTGAGCTTTTATTACTTTTTGGGCTAATTCACTCATTTCCGGCATATCTTTTAGTATATCCAATAATTTTTCTAAAATCTCATTGAGCTTTTTTTTCTTTTCTGGGGATAGCTCTCCCTTTAATTCGTTCGAAATCTCAGTTATCATCTTCATTGCTTCCACTTCGCGCGTAAACGTTTGATATCCTTCTAAGAGCTTCTTTTTTCGTTATATTTTTTTTCCTGCAATTTTTTACCAACATCTATTATCTTTGAAATGAGCTTTTCAGAATTATTGGATAAATTATTGTTCAGTTCCCGTGCTTCATTCTCTATATCAATGCCAGACTGTTGTATCGCGTGCCTTATTTCTGCTGGTTCACCATAAAATACTGGGCTAAGCCACAATGCTAATAAAATGATCATGCCAACCGGCAGGAAATATGCTATTTTTGGAATTAAACGAGGACATACTAACTTTGGATCAATCATGTGGATATGCTTTGCTGTATCCTCTAATTGCAATTCAGCCATTGCCGATAGCTTCTTTTTCTTATTAATTAGTTCCAAAGCACTTCCGAGCCTGTCCTTAAAATTAAAAACTTTATCTGTGATTATAGCAGTATCTGAAAGTGATTCTTTCTTCAACACTCCAATGATTATCCCTGTTATTGGACCTATACTAATTATTGCTATTAGCATATTTGTTATAAGATCAGGCATTGGAACAAATTTACCAATAGATAATATGCTCATACACAAGACCAATACTGATCAAAACAAAATGGATATATGTTTCCACAGAATATGTGTATTAATTCTATGGGAAACAGTAGATATTATATTTAATATTTCTTCTTCATAAGTTGGCATAATATCATCTTCAGTTTATTTTATTGGCAAACTAATTTTTACGAAATAAGATCCCAGCAATATAATTCTACCAAAACTTTTCAATACAATCAACGAAAACTCTTATTTACAGAATACTTCTTGAAATTGAAGCTCATTTATGATAGTCTTTTTATACAATTTTATTCTATTTGGTATCATGTATTGTATACTAATATATACAAGGGATTGGTCTTCTGAGCAAAATTTGACAGCTCACAGTATGAATTAGTGAAGGTGAATAAAATGTTCATCGAAAAACTTTTAACAAAAAAATGTATATTTGGATTTCTTGCATTACAACCGATCTTAGGAACACTAGCCTTTGTTCAACAAGAATCTGCTTTATACGGCGAACCCAAGGGAAAACCATCTGAAACTATGCAAAGAATAAAGCCAGTTGGTTACACTGATGAAAATTGGAGAGACACTCCGTTCTATTATATACAGACAGAGCTTAGTCCTTTCACGCTCTATTATTCGAAGACCAAAACTCTTTCGCTTTTCACTAATACTGCTGATTATGGGCTTGGTGCGCCGACTTATTGTGCGTACGCGACTCAAAATGGTCAACAGCAGTCAATTGTAAAGTCAGGGGAAAAATGAACCCCAATGATATGTCTGAAAATTGGATTTTAGTTTGGTTTGCAGGGGCAGATGGATGGGAGAATTGGGACAGCCCTTGGGTTGTTTACCTTCAAAGGAAGCCAAAAAGCATGAATCTTAATGAAAATGGATTACACTTTGAGTTTAATGATTCTGCCGGATATGTTGCTCTCTTACCATTATATGGATATTATAAACCGCCACAAAAAGGTAAAAGATCGCTTACAACTTATGGTTTACCATCAAAAGGTATTGCAACTTGGGAATGGTCAAGCGGAATTTCCAAAACGGCATTGGAGCGCGTTCGTTACTGGTCAAAGGTCTCTCGCGAATTTCCTATATATTGCGAAGATAGCTTTAGTGTTGATCGCTCAAAAGATACCATTACTATAAGGCAACGTTTCGATTGGATTTCTATAGATGATGATTGGAAGACACCGCACATAAAGCTTGCTCCAATAAGCCCACCTCTAGGGCAAGTGTCAATGGATAAAGATTTTCCGATGAAGTTTTCACATCCAATAAAGGACGTTGATATGTTTACCCCCTACGGCCCTTATATGGGCATAGAAGGTGTAGACTCTTACGATGTAGAATTTTATGTCCTCCAATATATCAACGAAACGGAAGCCTATGATATACCGAACGTTGATGTTCATCCAACAGTAAAAATGGCTCTTGAAAAATTACGTGAAACGTCAAGAAATAAATTTAAAAAGCCCGGATAAATATGAGTATGATCATGGTGGACTTGGAAACTTTTGTTGGGCAATTATGGGTGACCAGTGGTATGCTAAAGGGATACCATATTATGAGCGAGAAATACAAGGATTAGCAACTGCAAGCCTTATGAAATATTTTCGTGAAGATGTTCTCAATGAAGAGAGATTTAAGGAAAGGGAATATCCTAAAGGATCGGGTTTAAAATATCTAATATTGGAAGGTCCTGGTATCGGATCGTGGGGAGTTCTTGGTGATGCTGGAAAGTTTAGCTCAAATCTGCTTGAGACATTATGGGCTTATGCACATTATACAAATGATTGGAAGCTTATAGAAGAACGTTGGGATATGATAAAAAAAGCTCTTCTGCACTCCCGCCGAAACAAAATGGGTTACTTTTGGACGTGAAGCAATAGCAGAGATGGGCGATGAAGCGGCACCATGTATAGCTTATTCAAGAATGGCTTATAAAGTTGGTGATATGGATGCCTATGGGTACGGTTGTTATATGTTTGCACGAGAGCTTGTCCATCATTGGCTCAAACAACGCGGTGCAGAATATTTTCGTTTGAATCAACCGTGGCACTCTATGGAATTTATGCCTGAGGAAGTTTATCTGACAAACTTTTGGGGTGATACTGCCGGGTGGCAAATCGATGGACCTACGTATCCGGAAAAAACTGGTGAACGTCAATACGAAAACCGATGGGTCAGGTTCAAAAATGAGGATGTAGGGCGTTTTTATCGTGATCTTTTAAAAGAGGATGTAAAAAGGGAGCTTGATATACTAACAGAACGCTGGAAACCAAATAGAAGATATATTAATGACTCGCATATCATGCCATCTATGGTTCAGCTTAGGTCTCTGTTATTAAACGAAACTCCAGACCAGCTTGCCAAAATTGCAACACCAGATAAATTTGGCGGACCTGCATCCGGAATTATAGCAAGCTGTATATCTGTTCTACGCACAAGCCATCCAACACGGTATATCAGACTCATCCCCAAACAAGGAGAACCAACTCCCTATGTTGCGGGATTGGAAAGGGAAGTTCCTGGACCAAACCCATACCTGGCTCAATCAGTAATATCAGGCATACAAGAACAGGATGGTAAAGAAAAGAACATATTTCCTCTTGTAACATGGTGGGGATGGAGGACACCTTCAGACTATCACAGATGGGTTTTTGGTCAAGTCATCCCGGTTAAAAACGGAGATATTCCCAAAGCTAAGAACATTCCTATTAACTGGAATACACTTGTAGTTACTTACGAGTTACCAGAGGATGTCTCTCATTAATCTTGATTATTATTCGATCTTGTGATATATATTAAAAGTTTACAGTTATTATGGGCTTTTTACGGTGTAAAAGGGTAACTATATGTCTGAATCCCTGAAAAATACTATGAAACATTAGAATTAAGTGAGAATGCTTCCAAAGAGGACATAAAAAGGGCATACCGTAGGCTTGCTTTGAAATATCATCCCGATAAAAATCCCGGTAGTGAAGAACTATCATCAAAAATATTTATAGCAATAAATGAAGCATATAGCATACTTATAGATAGCAATCACATCGGAGAACCTATCAATAATGTTGATGATGCAAGGCATTTCTTTAAGAAAAATTTCTATGATCTAGCACGTAGGATTTATAGCGATGATCATAAATATGATACGATCTGCCAGGAAGAATGTGATTTCTTTTTCAGGTACCAACTTGAGGAAGTATCTTGTGTTAAGCGGAGCGTGATTGAAGCCAGACGTATTATAGAACTGATCAGAAAAGCTATTTCAAAGGGATATGATTCTTCAGAAATACTTAAGGAGCACAGCGATTTTTTTCAAAAATATGGTTTCAATGGCGATCCAAAATACAATGGATATGAGGAACTGATAATAGAATACAAAAGGTTCGTCCAAGAAGAACCGAATAGTTCGAATGCTCATTATAATCTTGGACTTATATATGAAAAATGTGGTATGTTTGATTCCGCAATAGCTGAATATAAAATAGCTTCATATATTGACCCCCAAAGTATCAAAATAAAAAGAGCATTAGAAAGAGTTAGAAGGTTATATAGACAGAAATACGAGTTTAGGAGGGCTAAAGAGGAACAAATTAATGACAAATAAAATATCACAAAACTTTTTGGGTGTCTGGCGTGCTAGGCTTGAGAATTGCAAAGTTATAATATTACCTGTTCCCTATGAAGGAACTGTTACTTATGGATCAGGAACGAAAAATGGTCCAAAGGCTATTGTATCCGCATCGAAACATATAGAATTATTTGATGATGAATTAGATACCCAACCCTATTTATTAGGAATACATACACTTCCTGATCTGGATTTGGAAGGTAAAGAACCTCATGAAGTTTATAATACTATACTAGAGACAGGTCGTCGCCTTATAAGCAAAGAGAAACTTATGATCATGTTGGGTGGGGAACATTCAATAACCCCGGGCATGATATCAGCCTTTTCGGAACATTTCTCTGGTTTATCAGTGCTTCAGCTTGACGCTCATGCTGATTTGCGCAATGAATATTATGGAACTAAATATAACCATGCATGTGCTATGCGTCGAGTTTTAGAAATCTGCCCTGTAGTACATGTGGGCATCAGAAGCCTCTCGCTTCCTGAAAAGAAAATTGATAGAGCAAAGACATTTAGATGTCTTTTTCATGTGTGATATTCGTTCAGATGCAGAATGGATGGACAAAGTAATCGAGAAGCTTTCCGATAACGTTTATATATCCATTGATCTTGATGTATTTGATACATCTATAATGCCATCAGTTGGAACACCTGAACCTGGTGGAATGTTCTGGAATGAAACAATAATACTTTTAAGGAAAGTAGCAGAAAAACGGACAATAATTGGTGCTGATATAGTAGAATTAAGTCCTATTAAAAATAATATAGCACCAGACTTTCTTGCAGCAAAGCTCGTATACAAGCTCATCGGTTATACGTTCATAGCTAGAGAAAAAAGTGATACAATATCAAGAGGAAAAGTCATGAATATTTCAAAAGAACCACTTTATGTTTTACAGATTACAGATTCCAATACGAAATTTAAGTGCGCAATGAAGGTCGATCCTGAGAATTTTTCCACATTCAGGGAATTAATGGACAGGTATGTAAAGGTTATCAATCCAAATATCATGACACCAGAATCAGCAAAATACCTTAGCGCAATACAAGACTGCATATATAACATTGATGATAATGGAAATTTAACTGAGTTGTTCGATGGGCTAATAATACGACAAGTTGACGATACTGTTGATCTAGATGATGAACCGACTTACCAACTTGCCCAAGATAATATAATGCTCCTGGACTTAATTGTTGATCGGTCACAAATTACTGAGAAAGGCAATCCTTACGGTTATAACATAAGAAAGTGGCAAAAAAATAGGAATATCTTTGAGAAATTTGTTCTAGAATGCCTAGAAAAAGAATATGGTCCAGAATCCCTCAGTATTATTAATTTAGCAAATGAAGAAGATAAAAAGAAATTTCTTTGGGCTATTGGAAAAAAAATTTGGGAAAGTGATTTTGAGCTCTACTCAAGATTCATCGGTGATAAACTCTGGTTTAAAGACCCAGCAGAAACGTTATTAAATATAATTGCTGGCAGAGGTGGAACATGTGCTGAAAAAGCATCTGCAATGAAGCTAATAAGCGATGCTTATGGATTTAAATCTGAATATATACTTGCTGGTGCAGGAGCAAAAGGTCCACTTCCGATTGATGTACTACGCAAAATGTTGCAAACACTAGAGTTTGAATTCGGTAAAAAATATATGGTATATTGGCAGCATCTAGCTTTATTATATGATGTTGATGGTGAAGATATTTTAATTGATGTATCTAATGGTAATATACCTTTTCTTTTTTTAACTGGTTATGAAGTGGAAGAATTACTACGACCTAAGAATAAAAAAAGCGTCAAGGTTAAAATGGTATCACAAGAAGAAGAATTTTATTATCATGTAACCCCACAAGATATTCCCGAGACCCTATTGTCTGTCATGCAGGATTGGATAGAGTATCCCGATATGATACATGTCTTTGAGGATGGTTTGGGTCTGCTTATCACCAAAGATTATTTCGTATGGCCTGTGATGTACAGAAACGAAGATGAGAAACTCGTGGAATATAATTGGTGGATGGAGGAAAAGACAAAAAACAAATTTGAGGCTGTCGAGCTTCTAGACAATTTTTCTCTACCAGGGCCTATAGTAAATGAATTCAAAGAAAGGTATCCTCAAAAGTTCGTTGATGTTATAGAATCTGCTGATTATCTTGCTCAGCGATATAATGAGTTTTACCTTGAGTCAAAAGATGATCCGAAGTATTACACAGCTTTCATGTTTGTTAAGCTTTAGGGACGAAAAATGAAAATAACAGATGTAAAAGTAACTATACTAAAGACACACTCTATATTTGTTCAAGTATATACCGATGATGGCATTGTCGGCATCGGTGAATGTAGTCCGATGAATTTACAAGCAATAGCGCATTTCATTAATATTGCCTTAAAACCGCTCTTGATAGGAGAAAATCCACTTGAAATTGATAAGTTATGGAATAAAATGACGTTCCGAACCTACAAATTGGGCGTCCAGGGGATACAACCTGAAGCTATTGCTGGCATTGATATCGCCCTATGGGATATACTTGGAAAGTTTTCAAATCTTCCTATACACACGTTGCTTGGTGGTTGCTATCGACAGAAAGTGATGATGTATGCTAGTATTGGTGGTGGCGGTGAATATGTC